>Ga0256406_1000288_pt1 | contig 95546 bp, 79 predicted proteins | sample RumenRJG_03DNA_FD_185986 | JGI IMG/M metagenome (GOLD analysis project Ga0256406, IMG submission 185986) | Bovine rumen microbial communities from Lethbridge, Alberta, Canada - RJG_03 | ecosystem: Host-associated > Mammals > Digestive system > Stomach > Rumen | place: Canada: Alberta | collected...
CATGCCACTCAAGTATTGATGGATCCATTCCAGCTTCTGCTTCTTTGTGTACTTCATTAAAATACCTCCCTAGTGTCTAACTAGAGAGGTACATATCATCGGCACCCGTCCCTTTTGGTTTTTCCGTCTCTACTTCTTCTTCGGCTCGTAGTCGTAGTTGAGGACTTCGGGAAGGAAGGTGTTCTTGTGCAGGCAGACCGGGCAGATGGCCGGAGCGACCGGTCCGACGTGGATATGTCCGCAGATCTGGCACTTCCAGACGACCAGGACGCCTTCCTTGATGGTGAGCTTGTTCGCCTTCAGGGCCTCCAGCATCGCCTTGTAGCGGGCCTCATGGCGAGCTTCGATCTCGCCGACCATCTCGAACTTCGCGGCAATCTCCGGGAAGCCTTCTTCCCGAGCAATCTTGGCGAACTCCGGATACATGGTGTTGGTCTCGTAATGTTCGCCTTCGGCGGCATCCTGGATGTTCGCCTCCGTGGTCGGCAGAGCACCGCCATGAAGGTACTTGAACCAGAGCTCAGCATGCTCGTTCTCGTTGGCGCTCGTTTCCTCGAAGAGCTTGCTGAATCCTTCCCAGCCTTCCTTCTTGGCGACCGACGCATAGTAGGCGTACTTGGTGTGGGCCTGGCTCTCGCCGGCGAAGGCCGCCATCAGATTCTTCTCAGTCTGAGTTCCCTTGAGTTCTTTCATGTTTCCTCCTTTTGGAACTTCAGATACATGATATCAAAACTTCCTTCGTCCTGCATATGGACGCTCGGAATTTCCATTCCTCCTAAGAAGTGCTACAATCGGGCCTCTCCTAAGCTTGAACGAAGAGGTACTTTTTTGTGTCTCCGTTGCTGAAGCCCGGGGCAGGAAGGAGTTGTCCATGAGCGAAGAAAAGCCGTCGAAATACCATGTTTTGTCTTTTTTGAAGCCGTACCGAGGACCGGCGATCGCCGCTAGCCTGTTAATCGTCCTGGAATGCGCCTTGGAGATCACGGTGCCTTTCCTTTCAAACCTCGTTTTTAAGAACGGACTGAAGGCGGTCCCGGGAAACGGGACGATCACCTACGACATGGACAAGGACTACGTTCTCCTCGTCGCCCTGCTCATGCTTGCCTTCGCCGGACTGGCGATGCTCATCGGCGTCTTCACGGCCAAGTTCACGGCCAAGGCCGGAAGAGGCCTCGGCTACGAGCTGAGGCGGAAGGAGTATGAGAAGATCCTGGACTTCAGCTTCGCTAACCTCGACGAATTCCGGATTAACTCCCTGGTGACAAGGATGACTAACGACGTCCAGATCATCTCCGACACGTTCTGCCAGGCGCTACGTCCTCTCTTACGGGCCCCGATCCAGCTTTTGCTCTCCTTGGGTTTTGCAATCTACATGAGCCGGCAGCTAAGTCTCGTCTTCGCCGTCGTCCTGCCGCTTCTGGCGGCTCTTTTGGTCTTCCTCATCCTCCTGACCCGGCCTCTCTTCGTCAAACTTCAGGACGCCCTTGATAAGATTAACCGGACGACGGAAGAGTCCCTCATCGCGATGAAGCTCGTCCGGGCCAACGCAAAGAAGGACTACGAAATCGAGAAGTTCCAGGCGGTCAACGCCGAGACGAAGCATATCGGCGACAAAGCCTTAGGCATCAACGCCCTCAACATGGCCGTCATCCAGTCGATGACCTACCTCTGCATCCTGGGCATCCTCTTTTTTGGCGGCCGCCTCGGCCTCAAGCGGAGCGATGCGGTGATGACCGCAAACATGGCGACCTACCTCGACTACGTCCAGCAGATGCTTAACTCCTTAGTCATGCTTAGCAACGTCTTCATGATGTTCACCCGGGCCAGTGCGAGCAACGAGCGTCTGAAGGAAGTCTTCGAGGCGAAGAGCGAGATCGTCGACCCGAAGGAGAGCCCGCTGACCGTCTCGGACGGACGGATCCTCTTCGACCACGTCTCCTTCCGCTATGCCAAGACTGCGCAGGAGGCCACGCTATCCGACCTGAGCTTCGAAATCTCCTCCGGATCCTTTGTCGGTATCCTCGGCGAGACCGGAAGCGGGAAGTCGACCTTAGTCTCCCTCATCGACCGCTTCTACGACGCCAGCGAGGGGAAGATCCTCATCGCCGGCAAGCCCATCCAAGACTATTCGCTTCATAATCTCCGGGAAGGCATTTCCATCGCCTTCCAGTCGCCCCGTCTCTTCACCGGAACGGTAAGAGACAACCTCCGCTGGGGAAATCCGGACGCTACCGAGGCCGAGATGGACGAGGCCTTGAAGATTGCCGGATGCTACGATGTCGTCATGAAGCAGCTCCCGCAAGGATACGAGACCCCGATGGGACAGACCGGGAGCAACGTCTCGGGCGGACAGCGTCAGCGTCTCTGCATCGCCCGGGCCCTATTGAAGAAACCGAAAATCCTGATCCTAGACGACTCCTTCAGCGCCTTAGACCGGATTACGGAAGGGGAAGTGAAGAAGAACCTGAGGACGAAGCTCCCGGGCATGACGGTTCTCGTCATCTCCCAGAAGATTTCCACCATCAACGACGCGGACCTGGTCCTCGTCCTGAAGGACGGGAAGATGGAGGGAAAGGGAACGCCCGCCGAGCTACTCGCCCACGATCCTATCTACCAGCACATCGCCTCGATCCAGAAGGAGGGAAGATAACATGGAAAAGACAGCACGCACGAACCGGGCTTCCGCCTTCTTCCCGACGATGAGAAGGCTGTTCACCTACTTCCACGGAAGGACCTGGCTCCTCTTCGTGGTGGCGATCCTCGTCATCTACTCGAGCCTTGCCAACATCCTCGGCATGTATTTCACCAAGGACATCCTGAACTACCTCGTCCAGGCCGTCCCGGCCGCCGGAGAGGCTCCCTTAAGCGAGGCCTCCCTTTCTCAGGCTCTCGTCCTTCTCTCCCAGAAGATCCTGCCCTTAGCCCTCCTCTACCTCGCCGGCATCGTCGCGAACGTCCTCTACATGCAGATCATGGTCCATCTCACCCAGGACGTCCTCTACCGAGTCCGGGCGGACCTCTTCTCGAAGATGCAGCGGCTACCGATTGCCTACTTCGACACCCATACCCACGGCGAGGTGATGGACTACTTCACCAACGACGTCGACACCATCGTCAACGCCCTGAACGACAGCTTCGCCAACGTCTTCCTCAGCTTCTCCAACATCGTCGGAACCCTGGTCTGCATGTTCCTCTTAAGCTGGCAGCTCTCCTTAGCCGTCCTTCCGCTCATCCTCTTCCTCTTCGTCTTCCTCGTCGTCAACACGAAGAAGACGCGGAAGTACTTCCGGATGCAGCAGGACGCCCTCGGAGAGGTGAACTCCAAAGTCGAGGAGGACATCGCCGGCGTCAAGGTCGAGAAGGCCTTCAACCACGAGAAGGCCAGCATGGACGACTTCCTCGTCAGCAACCGGAAGTGGGAGGAAGCCAGCCGGAACGCCTTCTTCCATACCCAGATCACCATTCCGGTCAACGTCTCCGTCTCCTACTTCAACTTCGCCGTCAGCGTCGTCTACGGCAGCTATCTCCTCGTCGAGGGAAGCCTTCTCTTCGGCAACCTTGCCTCCTTCCTCGTCTTCGTTAGGACCGTCTGCCAGCCCTTCAACTTCTTCACGCTCCACATCAATAACCTCCTGACTTGCGCCGCCGGCGCGGAGCGAATCTTCGGCTTCCTCGACGAGAAGGAGGAAGTCGACGAAGGCAAGGTGACCCTGGTGCGGAGCGAGGAACCCTCTTCCCGCATCCCGGGTGCCTCCTTCACCTCCCGTTACGAGTGGGCCATCCCCCAGGAAGACGGGACCGTCCGCCGTCAGCCGTTGACGGGCCGGATTGAGTTTCGCCACGTGAGCTTCTCCTACACCCCGGGGAAGAAGATCCTCCAGGACATCAGCTTCACCGCCTATCCGGGAAAGAAAGTCGCCTTCGTCGGAAGCACGGGCGCCGGAAAGACGACCATCATCTCCCTTTTGGCCCGCTTCTATCCGATTGACTATGGGACCATCACCTACGACGGCATCGACATCGAGGACATCTCGCTAGAGTCCCTGCGCCGGGCGATCAGCATGGTCACCCAGGAGACGCACCTCTTCACCGGGACGATCCTCGACAACATCCGCTACGTGCGGCGGCACTCAAGCCGTGAGGAGGTTATCGCCGCCTCTAAGCTCAGCCACGCGGACTCCTTCATCCGCAGGACCCCAAAGGGATACGACACGATGCTCTACGACGACGGGGCCAACCTTTCGGAAGGGCAGCGACAGCTTCTTGGCATCACCCGGGCCTCGCTCAACCAGCCTCCGGTCATGATCCTCGACGAGGCGACGAGCAACATCGACACCCAGTCCGAGGAGCTGATCCAGCAGGGTCTTTCGAAGCTGATGGAGAACAAGACCGTCATCGAGATCGCCCACCGGCTAAGCACCATCCGGGACGCCGACGAGATCATCGTCTTAGACCACGGCGTCATCCTGGAACGGGGCACGCAGGAAGAGCTCTTAAGCCACCGTGGCCCTTACTACGACCTCTACACTGGGAAGAAGGAACTCGCCTGACTCGGCTTTGCCCTCCCTCGCGCCTTAAAGCAGCGCCGGGAGGGCTTTTCTTTAACGGGGCTTTCCGGCCGGCGGAAAGGAACCTCCTCTTCCGCCGGAGCGGAAAGAATATAATGAATCCGCCAGGAAAGACGATTCTTTCCAAGGAGAGACCGGAATGACCAGAAAGAAACGGGAACGTCCCCTACGGGGAGAGCAGCTGAACCTCCTTTCGAAGTACTTCGACGTCGACCGGAAGCTGAAGCTCGTCACCATCCATCTCCATTACGAGAAGGCTTCGGACCTGATCGACAGCCACATCGGAAAAGGAGACCATTACTTCTACGACGCCGACGCCTTCCAGGAGATGATCGACCTCCTCAAGGTCGTTCCGAACGGCTACCGCGTCGCCTTCGTCTACGACATCCAGGACTACGAAGGAACGACGCCGGACCTCCTGATGGAGAACCTCCGGGACCAGATCGACATGAACTATTACGAGGAGCGGAGGCAGATCAAGCGAAAGCGGCGTGGCGCCTTCTGGCTTCTCCTAACCGGGATTGCCATCCTGGTTGCCATGGGCTTAATCCACATCTACCATGTGTTCGGCGAAGGGGAACTGGCCGATGTCATCGGGGAGGTCCTCGACCTGGCCGGCTCGGTCTTCGTCTGGGAGGCCGTCACGGTGGCCTTCCTCGAGACCAGCGAAATCCGGGGCCGGATGTTCATCGCCCGGAACCGGATCGCCTCGATTGCCTTCGCCTCGGTTCCCTCCTCTGGATTAAAGGAAGCCAAGCAAAGCGGCGAGAGCCTCTTCGGGGACGGCGACAGCCCGGAGACGGCCCTGATTGAGGAGACGAGAGAACAGGTCGTTCGGCTGGCGGAGCACACGGAGGAAGCCTTCCGGCGTCCGACACAGGCTCTCGAGGGGAGGCACTCCGAACCGAAGGAGGACGAGGAACCTGAAGCGCGGGATCTGACTCGGAAGGTCGATCCTAACGACCTGAGGCTTCAGTAGAAAAAGGCTCTTTCCCTGGATTCGAAGGGAAGAGCCGCTTCCGTCTTGAAAAGAAAAACTGGCTTCCCGAAGGAAGCCAGCTTTTTTCGTGCTACTTGGTCGTCTGACGCTTGTTGTAGACGGCCCGGATACGGAACGTCTTGTCCCGGTTGCTGTCCGGCGTCGCATTGAGAAGCTTCGTCAGCATACGGACGGCGATGGAGCCGACCTTGAACATGTCGATGCTGAAGGAAGAAATCTCCGGACGGATGATGTAGCTGTACTTCGAGCCGATCTCGGCCAGGACCTGGACGTCCTCCGGAACCCTCAGGCCGCTCTCGAGCGCGGCGTTGACGACCGCGGCCGCCAGGGAATCCCGAGGCGCCACGAAGTAACCGGAGCGATGGGTCTTGAAGAAGTCCTTCATGCCGGCATAGACGATGCTGTAGGAATCGTTGAACGGGATGGTCTGGATACGCTTGCCGTTCGCGGAGGCGAAGTCCAGCAGGCCGTCACGGATGTCGTCCACCAGCTTGCCCTCGTTGACGATGTCTAAGAGGTAGACGTCGTCCGCGCCGGAAAGCAGATGCTCCTTCACGACGTCCATGACCGGATCCTTGTACTCCAGGGTGATGGAGCCAAGCGCCTCGCCTTCCATGTCGTGGCCGATGACGATGAGCGGGATGTGGTAGTTCTGAATCGACCGAATCTCGTCCGTCCCCAGCTCGTCGTCGTAGATGACGGCACCGTCGACGTGGCTCTTGATGAGCGTCTCGATGACCTGGGCCGCGTCCTCCTTCGTCCGCTTCGTGATGAAGATCGAAGTGATGTAGCCGTAAATCTTCGCGATGTCGATCATGCCGTCGAGCATGTTGGAGACATAGACGTAGCCCGTCGACGGAATCATGATGCCGATGTTCGTCGAGCGGGAGTTAGCCAGACCCTGGGCCAGGGCGCTCGGCTTATAGCCTAAGCGCTGGATGGCGTCGTTGACGGCCTTTCTCGTCTTCTCCGTCACGTTCGGATGGTTGTTGATAACCCGGGAGACCGTCGCCAGGGAGACCCCCGCGACTTTCGCCACCTCGTAGATGGTAACCCGGTCCTTGTACATGCCCTTGCGGTTACCGTTGCTGTCGTAATTCTCCATCGTCTTCTCCTCTCCTCCGAAAGCACTTTCGGAAAATACTGAAAAGAGTATAGGCACTGGGTTTCAGAATGTCAAAGGTAAACGCTTTCTCTTAAAATATTTTTTTCGCTTACATTGCTTTGTTTCAGTGGAAATTACTCTGTTTTATTCTGTTTCTAATGAAAACATTACTTTTCACGTTTCCATTCCTCTCTTCCATCAAACGTTTTCATACGGAGGAAACAAAAATCCCTCCGAGCGTTTCGGAGGGATTCGGTTTTCAGAGCTCCTCGTCGAGGATGTCGTGGTCGGTCACGTGCTCGATCTTGGCGTTCTTGACGCAGTCGAGGACCATGCTCTTCCAGTCGAAGGAGGCCTCGATCTTCTCAACCACGTCCAGATTCGGATGCGTGACCGGGTCCTTCAGGGCAAAGATGGTGCAGCAGTCCTCGTAGGGCCGGATGCTGATGTCGTAGGTCCCGATCTTCTTCGCGAGGTCGATGATCTCCGTCTTGTCGAGGCAGGCGACCGGCCGGATCTCCGGCAATGTCGAGACCTGGCCGATGACCTTCATCGAAGGAAGGGTCTGGCTGGCGACCTGGCCGATGCTCTCCCCAGTCGAGAGGACGAGGTCGTTATGGTCGTAGGCGATGTGCTCGCTGATGCGGAGCATCATCCGCCGCATGACCGTGACGCAGTAGCTCGGGCCGGCGACGTCGTAGATTTTCTTCTCGAGGGCGGTGAAGGGAATCACGTAGAGCTTGATGTCCGGCTGGTAGGCGTTGAGGACATGGAGCAGGTCATGGATCTTGTCGATGACCTTGGCCGAGGTATAGGGAGGCGCCGCAAAGTGGATCATCTCCAGCTTGACGCCCCGCTTCATCATGAGAAGGGCGGCGACCGGAGAGTCGATGCCGCCGCTGATGAGGTGGAGGGCCTTGCCGGCAATGCCCAGCGGATAGCCGCCCATTCCCTTGTCCTTCACGCCGTAGACATAAGCGGCCTCGCTCCGGATCATCACCTGGATGAGGAGGTCCGGTTCGTGGACGTCGACCTTCGACTCCGGGACGGTGCGGAGGAGATAGGAACCGGTCCTCCGGTTCACCTCGTCGCTATGGAGCGGAAAGGTTTTGTCCGCCCTCCTCGCCTGGATCTTGAACGTCCGGGCTCCGCTTCTCTGGTAAAGGGCGAGAGCTTCCTTCTCGATGCTCTCTAAATCCTTCTCGACGGCGACGGCATGGGAGAAACTTCCGATGCCGGGAATCCGGACGAGCTCCTTCTTCACCTCCTCGTAGGGAACGCCGTTCAGTAGGATATAGATGTGATCCTTCCGGATCTCGTAGTCGAGATGAGGAATCTTCCGGAGGGCATAACGGATGTTGCTTCCCAGAAGGCGGATGAAATCCATGATGTTCTTCCCCTTCGTCGAAAGCTCTCCGAAGAAGACGATGACCATATCGGTTGCGTTCATAAGACCTCCTTTACCGTTCCTTCAGGGACGAAAGAACGTCGTTCAGCGTGGAAAGGAATGAGGCCGCCTCACTGAGGTCCTCCGTTCCGGAGAAGGAGAGGCGGATGGCGTTCGAAGCGATGTCGTCCGAATAGCCGGCATGGCTAAGGACGTAGCTCTTGCCCGGCTCCCGGGCCGAGCAGGCACTCTTGGTCGAGACATAGACGCCGGCGTTGCTCAAGGCTTCCGCGACAACGGAGCCCTTATGCTTGTGTAAGGCGAAGTTAAGGACGAAGGGAGAGCCGTTCTCGGGGGTGAGGATCTCCACCTCGCCGATCTCGGCGAGTCCCTTTCTCAGGGCGGCGTTAAGCTTCCTGGCGTTCTCGATCCGCTCCGGCATCGAGTTCATCGTCAGACGCAGGGCCGTGGCCAGGGCTGCGTCCTCCGGGACCGTCGAGGTCCCGGCCCGGAACCCGTTCTCCTGGCTTCCGCCGAGAATCTGGGGGTCAAGCTGAACAGATTCCTTCTTAATCAAGGCGCCGCTTCCCTTGACGCTGCCGATCTTATGGCCGGAGAAGGTCAGAAGGTCGTAGCCGGAAGGATCCAGGGGCATCTTTCCGACCGCCTGGGTCGCATCGACGTGGAGGAGGGTTCTTAGGCGCTTCTCCTGAATGAGGCGGTGAATCCGCTCCGTGTCGAAGACGTATCCGACCTCGTTGTTCACCTTCATGACGGAGACGAGGGAAGTCGAAGGGTCAAGCTCTTTCTCCAGCGTGTCAAAGTCGAGGTTTCCTTCCTTGTCGTAGGAGAGGTAGATGACCTGGAAGCCTTCCTTCTCCAGCTCGTGGAACACCTGGAGCACCGAGGGATGCTCCGCCTGGGTCGTGATGAGCTTCTTCCCCCAGGAGCGGTTATGGTAGGCCACTCCCTTGATGGCGAGGTTGTTCCCTTCGCTCGCCCCCGAGTCAAAGATGACCTCGTCCGCCTTGACGCCGAAATAGCGGGCCACCTGGGCTCTGGCCTTCTCGAGAAGCGTATCGGAAGCATAGCCTAAGGCATGGTTCGAGGAGGCGTTGGCAAAGTCCTCCGTCGACACCTTCACGAACGTCTGAAGCGCCTCCGGATAAGGCGCAATCGTGCTGGCACAGTCAAAATAAATCATCGCCGTTCTCCTTCCCGTCCGAAACGGATGTATTGTAGCACGCGAGGGCCCCTCTTCTCGAAGGGAGGCACGCGCCCAAGAGGGTATAATGGAGCTATGTTCGAACCGCTTCCCGGAAAGAAGACCTTGTTCGTCAGTGAAAGAGAGGAGCTTCCTCTCCTTTTCGGCTACCGGAAGGAGCATCCAAGCCTCGACTGCACCCTTCTCGACGAGGAAGGACTCCTCGACGTCCTCTCCTTCTCCTACCGGAAGGATCCGGTTCCCTTCCTCCTGACGCTGAAAGGGGAGGACCTCGGCCTCGAAGAGAGAAAAGGCCAGTGTCTCTACGACTTCGACCGGGCGAAAGGCATCCTGAAGATCCTGAGACGGGCAAACCTCCTCTCGGCGAAGGAGAACGTTCCTGAGCTCTACCGCCTCTACGAGCTTCTGAAAGAGAAGAACTACCTCTCGTTTGACCTTTTCGGGGCAAGGAAGATCGCCGCCTACGGCGAGATCGTCCTGTTGGACGAGAAGGAGAACGCCGAGCTTCACCGGCTTCTCCTCAGGGCCGTACCGGAAGCGCGGATTCGGGAAATCACGCCGGAGGATCTCGGGATGAAGCCCCAGGATCCCCCTCGTCTTCTCGTCTTCCCGGACAAGATGCAGCAGTACTTCTACCTTTTCTCCCGGATCCGGAAGTCCCTCCTGGCCGAAGGGGAAGAGCCTGGGAACATCTCCGTCCTCATCAAGGGGGAGGAGGACCGGCTCTACCTCCAGCTCTTCTCGGACCTCTTCCAACTCCCCTGCCGCTACTCCGTTCCTCAGTCCCTGCTGACGGACCCGGCCGTCAAGGAATATCTTTCCGCGTGCTTCGAGAAGAAGAGCATTCCTCTTCCGGAGGACCCGGCGCTCTCGGAGGTGAAGGGTCTCGTCTCCCGCTACGGCCTTTCCCTTCTTCCCTTCGACTCGGCCTACCCGTCCCTGCTCGAGCTGCTGACGGAGACGAAGAAAGAGACGGAAGAGGAGAAAGCCGGCATCGACGTCCGCTCCTCCCTGTCCTTTGACGCCGACCTGTCGCCCCGGAGGACGAACTACGTCACCGACTTCACGGCCGACGTCTTCTATACCGTCTACGGCGACACGGCCCCCCTGCCGGACGCCGCCTTGGAGAAGCTCGAAGTCAACCCGAGCTACGTGAGGACCCAGATGGACCGGGTCCTGAAGGCGAATTACCTAAGATACCAGAGGACCGGGTTTGTCTCCCGGGTCAAGCGGCACCTGAACGACCGTCTCTTCCCTTCCCCGCTTCTGAAAGAGGAGAAGGACGGGGAAGGAAGAAGTTGGGAGAGCCGTCAGGAGATCGTCGACTACCTCCTCGCCCCCGAGACCTGGATTCCGGACGGCTACTTCCCGGCCCCGGCGAAGGACGTCCTCACCCGCTTTCTCTCCGAGAACGGGCTGAGCGGTGAAAGCCCGGCCCTCTACGACCATCGCTTCCAGGGAATAAAGAACTACCTTCCGCCCAAGGCCTTCGGCGTCACGGACTTCAATTCCTACGCCTCCTGCCCGTTCCAGTACTACCTCAGCCGGATTCTGAAGCTCTCCCGGGGCGACCCGGAGGAAGACGAGACCTTCGCCTGGTTCGGCTCCTTCGTCCACGAGACGCTGGAGAATGTCTACGATCCGGACTACGACTACGAGAAAGCCTTCGAGAAAGCCAAGCAGGACTTCAAGGCTTCCGTCCTTGCCTCCGACCAGCCCTACACCGCCCGGATGGACGTCGGCATCGAAGTCGCTAGGCCATGGCTTAAAAAGTACGTCGACTACCTGAGGAAGATGCCCGGCATCGAGGGCGCCGTCGCCGAGAGGCCGATTGCGCTTGACTATCATGCGGCCAGCGGAAAGACGTACCACATCGTCGGGCGGATTGACCGTATCCTCTATACCCGAAGCACCGCCGGAAACTTCTTCACTTTGATCGACTACAAGACCGGAAGCACGGCCTTTAACCCCAGCGAGGTGTTCCTCGGAAAGAGCCTTCAGCTCCCGCTCTACGCCGCAGCGACCGATGTGAGCATTTCCGCCGCCTTCCCGTCCTTCGCTCCTTCTTCTTCCTCCCTGGCTCTCTCCCGCGGCTTCTCCTTTGCCGGCTTCGGCATCCAGCGGATCTTCCAGAACAGTCCGAAGGACTTCTTCGTCCGGAGCAAGACGACCGGGACGGACTCGATTCAGGACTCGGCCGCACGAGGCCTCTTCACGACCAACCTCGCCTACCGAGAGGCCGTCGATCCGGCGAGCGTCGGCAAGAAGAAGTTCCAGGACGGGGAATACCTTGCCCTCTCCGAGGGAGAGACGCTGGCCGAAGAGAACCGCTATCGGAGTGGGGACTCGGCCCGCCTCTTCTCGGAAGTCGACAATGCCCTATCGGACCTCCTCGCCTCGATGTCCGAAGGACGTTTCCCTATCGCTCCGCTCAGCGAGGCGAAGAAAGGGACCTTGAACGACAATAGCCTTCCTTGTGCATACTGCCCCTATGCGGACGTCTGCTACGTCAAGGAGGAAGACATCCGTTCCGTCGGCGTGGAGATGGCGCTACGGAAGAAGAAGGAGAAGGCGGAAGGAAAGCCGAAGACGGCGAAGAAAGGAAAGAAAGCATGAGCGCATCCTCGTTTCAGCCGAATGCGGAACAGAAGAAGGCGCTTCTTTCGGCGCCGGAGAATAACGTCCTTCTCTCGGCTGGGGCGGGAAGCGGAAAGACGGCGACCCTCTCGGAGATCGTCTATGAGCTCGTCCAGGGTGGCATGGCCCGACCGGACCAGATTCTCGTCCTGACCTTCACCAACGCCGCCGCAAACGAGATGAAAGAAAGAATCATCCGGAAGTTCCGGGACTACGGCATGCCGCAAGAGACCGTCGACCGGCTTTATAGCGCCCACATCCAGACCTTCGACGCCTTCTCACTCTACCTGACGAAGCGGTACTCGCCGCTTCTGGGCATCGGTAGTAACGTTTCTGTCGCCGACGGGGACGTGCTGGAAGTGAAGCGGAACGAGCTTCTGGACGGGATACTGGAGGAGGAGGCCGAGAAGGACCCTAAGAAGATGGCCGACGTCCTCTCCCACTTTGACACCCGGCTCGACGGAAACACCAAGAGCCTGATTCTGAGCCTCGAGTCGAAGCTCTCCCTTCTTCCCTCCTTCGAGAGGGAACGCCTCCTAACTCTCGCTCGCCAAGGCCAGTACGACCCGGCATTCCTCCTTTCGGCCCGGAAGGAATACGTCGGCTCGATCCGGCGCATCCTCCTCTACCACCTGATGAAGGCCTACGTGGCCGCCCGCCCCTACACCGTCGACCAGTGGTCTGAGTTCTGTAAGGAGCCGGGCGGTCTATCGTCCCAGAGCGACAGCGCCTGGCTAGAGGACTTTGCTTCCTGGCATTTTGAGAAGGCCATCGTCGCCGACCATGTGAAGACGACCCTCTCCCTCTTCCAGGGGAAGGACGACCCGGACGGACTCCACCTCGTGGAGGACCTCTGGGCGAAGATCAACGACCCCGCCTTCTCAAACGGCCGCCTCAACGGCTCCACCGGGATCAAGAACCCCCAGGAGAAGGAAGTCTACCGGATCCTGCATGCGCTCTACCAGAATCCGGTCACGAATCCGAAGGCGCCGCTCGTGCCTTACCTCTCCGGCCTCGATCCGGACCTCGAGCGCCAGACGGAGGTAATCCTCTCCAAGAAGGAGGACGCGCTCTACCTTCTCTCCCTGGCCGAGCGGCTCGAAAGTGGGATGTCCGACTACCAGCGGATGACTAACCGCTACTCCTTCCAGGAAATCGACAATATGGCCTTGAGGCTTCTCACTGAGGAGAAGTACGCCTCCGCCCGAAAGGAAATCGTTGACACCTTCCGTTACGTCCTGATCGACGAGTACCAGGACACCAACGATGCCCAGGACGCCTTCCTGGAAGCGCTGGGGAAAAAGGCCCACATCTTTGCCGTCGGTGACGCCAAGCAGTCCATCTACGCCTTCCGGAACGCGAAGGTGGAGCTTTTCGAGAAGCGGAAGAGCCGCTACGCAAAAGAGACCGGAGTCAGCGTCTCGATCAGCATGCACAACAACTACCGCTCCGTCCCGAAGCTGCTTCAGGACATCAACGGCCTCTTCAACCACTACCTGACGACCTGGCACGGCGGGATCGATTACAAGCAGGAGGAGGAGCAGCTGACCTACGACAGCTCCAGCGACCATGACTACTACCGGAAAGCGTACCTGAGCCCCGACGGGGCGTACGGAATCCGGCATCTATGCACCCCGGCCCTCTCCCCGTTCTTCGAGGACGAGAGCACGGAGGAGATGAAGGCTATCGCGTCGGATATTGCCCGTAAGGTCAAGGAAGGATATCCCATCCTTTCCTACGACCGGGCGCTAAAGCATAACGCCCCGCGGCCCTGCCGTTACTCCGACTTCGCCATCCTCGTCAGGAGGACAGCCCCCTTCGGCCGGTTTGTCGACCTTCTGGACGCCTACGGCATCCCGGTCAACTGCTCCGAGAAGGAAGCCCTCTTCGAGTCCGACCCGGTCCATCTGCTCCATGCCTTGCTCTCCTTAATCGCCTACCGGCGGGGAAGAAAGGACATCAACTGGCGCCACTACTATCTTTCCGTCGCTCGGAGCTATCTCTACTTCGGAAACGGGGAAGACGACTATGACGACGAGATGCTCTACGAGCGTCTGAAGCCCGACGAGAAAGGGAACGTCGACCCCGCCCGGCTTAACGGCGACCGGATTTTCGCGGACATCGACCGCTTCATCCAGAGCCACGAGAACGCCTCCTTCGCAACCCTCTTCCTGGACCTGCTGACCGACTTCCACCTCTTCTCCCGGATGGGAAACACGGAGGCCATCTCGGACTCCATCGATAAGATCGACTCCTTCTATGCCGTCCTGAAGGACCAGAAGGAGATGGGAATCGGCCTCGACCGCTTCCTCGCCCTCTATCATGACTTTGGGAAGTATGATGTGGAGAAGGAGTCGGAAAGCCTGATTGAGACTTCCGATGCGGTCAGCCTGATGACCATCCACAAGTCGAAGGGCCTCGAGTTCCCAATCGTCTACCTTCCGAGCCACGGGAACGACAACCGGAAGCAAGGCTCTCGCTCTCCGTCCTTCTATCTCTCCCGGGAATACGGACTGCTCTTCCCGGACTACGTGAAGAACCCGGACTATCCCTCCAATTACGAGATCGTCCTCAACCAGCAGAAGGAAGAGAACCCGGACAAGGAGAATAGCGAGCAGGCGCGGATCTTCTACGTCGCCTTCACCCGGGCCAAGGAGACGGTCTATCTCGTCGGAAAGGACAACAAGGCTCCGGAGAACCTCTTCGACCTCCTCGAACGGAACCTGGTCCTTCCGGGCTTCTCCCCGGAGGCTTCCTCGCTTCTGGTCAAGGACGGGCTTCTCAGCCCGGAGAAAAGCCAGGCCGTCGAAGAGGCAAAACAGAAGCTCTTGGAGGCCTACTCGAAACAGCCTCTCCCCTTTGAGGCCCGGCTCGACGAGGCTGAGCGCAAGACTAGCCCGTCTCTTCTCCAGGAAGCCGACTTCGGTCCCCTCCTGAATTCCCTCTACGAGGAGAAGGTCCTCGTACCGGCAAAGGAGGGGAATGAGTCGGCGCTTTCGGAAGCCGAGATTTCGCTCCTCCTTCCGATGTTCCAGAAGGTGCTTGAAGAGGACGGCCTCTTCTTCCGCTTCTATGCCCTCACCTTCTTCCAGGATCCCGAGTCAAGGAGCCTGGAAGAGCTCTTTAAGGACCCGCGGAACCGGCAGAAGAAGAGGGAGTACGGCCTCCTAAGCCCGGAGAACCTCAAGACGCACTACGAGGGAATCCGGGCGGACCTTGGACGGGCTGTCGAGACCGGCGAGCTTTCCGAAATCCCCAACACGGATTTCAGCCTTCCGAAGACGAATCCGCTACCTCGCCTTGCCGAGAGGATCCTCGAGCCGCTTTACGAGACTTTGTACCCCGGAAAGACGGAAATCCTCGAGGAACGCTACGCCTACTTCGACCGGAAGGAAAAGACCTTCGTCTTCCTTCCCGAGGAGAAAAAGGACCTCCTTCCGCCGCCGGAACAGAGCGTGCGGACTCTTGACGCCGCTCTCTTCTCCGACGAAGAGAAGGAAATCCGCTTCCCGGTCCAAGGAAAGAAGGGGAGAGCCAGCAAGGGGACGGAGGCGGAAGTCAGCGAGGAGCGCCTCCGTGCCTTAGAGGAAGGAACCCGGCTCCACGAGATGCTCGAGATGCTCGACCTGAAGAATCCGGACCTCTCCCTTCTTCCCGACGGAAAGGAGAAGGAGGTCATCCGGAGGGTCCTTTCCCTGCCTTTCTTCCAGGGCCTTGGCGAGGCCGAGATTTACCACGAGTACCCGTTCTACGACGAGAAGCGGGGAAGCAGGGGCAGCATCGACCTTCTGCTCCTCACGCCGGGGTTAGCTCGGATCGTCGACTACAAGACGAAGGATACGGCGGACGCCGCTTACCATCGGCAGCTCGAAATCTACAAGGAGAACGTCGAGACGCTCTTCCCCGGGCGGAAGGTCGAGACGTACCTTCTCTCCCTCTATGAGGCGCAGCTGATTCAGGTCGTGACGAAGCCGGAAGACGCCGAACCCACGGCCGAGGGCGAGGAAGACGAAGAATAGAGAAGGGAATCGCCTCCCGGAAATCGTGTTTTTCCTCTGTGCCCATGGCGGGGCTTCTCCCCGTCAGGGATGAGCCGTCTGTCCAGGAAGCAACGCGAGTCCAGAACCATCCGAAGGCGTACTTTTGCTCTTCTTGCGATACGACAGACAGGGTTCCCGGTCGTTCCGGGCCGTCTTCCGTTGCTTCATCATCCCAGAATCCGGTCCGTGATCGTCCACAAGGCAGCGGACTCATTCTGCTCCCGCATGGTCCGCAGCGCTTTCGTTTATCCTTCTCTTTTGATTCGACTCTTCTTCGTCCCCGTTAAGTAGACGTTCGGTTAGACGGCGTTACTGACTTCTATTGTCGTTTTTCTATCCTTAGTGGAAAAGAGGTCACTTCACGAGCCGATTCTATTCGACATCGTTCAAAGCCCGATGCGACAAAAGAAACTCCGTAGATGAAAGACAAAAGAGAAGCCGGGCCGGCGTAGAAAGACGTCAGCCTGGCTCCTCAATCAATCCGACACCCTGCTTTGAGGGAATCCCCGGGAGAAAGGTGAGGCACCCTAAGATTCCGGGCAGTCCTCTCCACCCAATCGGGCTACGGCTGAACTTCCCAGACGAAGCCACCGCCGTTTGCTAACGAACGGGCGATGACCATGAGACGACCTCGGTAGAGGAACGTTCCGCGGACGTCATAGTTTCCGTTTGCCGCTGGAAGAGTGATTCCGCTCACGTACTGGGTCACGCTTCGTACCTCCCCGTCATAGTCCATGAGCATCAGGGGAAGCACTTTCTGTCCCTTGCAGGACGCCGTGACATAGACATACTTTTCGTCGCAGGTAATCGAGGAGAGCACGACCTCGCCTTCGTTTCCTAGATAGGAGAGCCGGCCTCGGATCCGCTGAATCTGGTCTTTCAGTTCGACCGTCTTGGCCACGGTCGTTCCGTCTCCCTCCACCAGAAGAACCTGACTCTTGGCATTCGACAGGACAGCGAACATGCCGGTGTCGTCGTTGTACGTCACGTCGGACGCCTCGGAAAGGAGGCTGTCGGAGAGGGTGCCCGACGTCTTCTCGCCAAGGGTGCAACCATTCTGGAAGTCCTTCAGGGAGACGGCGTATGTCCGTCCGCCCGAGACAAGGCAGAGCTCCCCGTCCTTGAGATACATCATGGCGCCCGGACCGGTGGAGAGAATCTCGCCGGACTTTGCCTCAATAGACATCGTCTCTCCGTCGACCTTATAGACTCTCACCCCGGTCCCGGAGGCAGCGCTCACGTAGACGTAATGACCATCGGAGCAAGCATCGAGAATGTCGCCTTCCCAGATGTTGACGAAACTGCTGTCTCTCTCGGTAGCGGTAGGAGTCTTCGGGAAGGAGAAATCCGTTCTCGCGACCCGCATGATTGTGCTCCGAGGGGATCCTGCCCATGTGATGGCCGCAAAGTAGAAGGAACCGTTCAGGGAAAGGATGCCCTGCGTGTTCATGTCCTTCGTGCTGTCTACGCCCATCGCCTCGGCCGAATTGGCTAGGGTGAAAGTGCCGGCGCGCGTGCCGTCCCAGCGATAGGCCGTGATGTTCGGCGTAATGCCACGGTCGTTGAAGTAGATGTAGGCACTGTCTGCCGTCATTCTGGCATTGGTGTTCGAGACCGGAGAGGCGAACTCGCTCAACCGGTTCATTTTGTCGTCGAACACACGGACGGTCCTTCCTGCCCACTCCTCGCACCCGATTGTGCAAAGGCCGACGACGAACTTCTGCGTCTCGGGACAGTAGCAGACGTCGGTGATCATCTCGTTGGATCGGTCTTGAAGGCATCGAATCCGGTGAAGGGTGTGAAATCGGTATTATCGGTGAAGTCGGCGTCAATCGAACTGGCCGTTCCGTTGGCATTGTAGATGACGAGCTTTCCTTCGTAGTAGGTAATGCCGCCGGTCTTCTCCTTGACGCCGCCGGTGATGTCATCGGTCTGGAGGGTCTTGCTGACTGTTTTTTCGCCCGTCGAGAGGTTCAGCCGGACGACCTGTGCGCCGTTGTTCGATTCGTCGTAGTCGTTGCACACGTAATAGAGGCTTGTGTAGTCCGTGCACATTCCGCGGATGAACCCGTGTTCCGGCGAGGCCGCCTCAAAAGGCGTCACCGGCACCGTCTCGGTGCTCGGTGCACTGTTATTGACCAGGTACCGGCCAAGCTCCGTATCCTCATCCTTTGCCCCAGAGGACGCGAGCGTCTCGCCCAGGGTGTATTGGATGCCATCGAGCTTGTCGCTGAAGGCGCCGGCCGCGCTTACCTTCACCAGTGTCGTATATGCATCGTCGTTCCAGCGAATCGCCGTGTAGTAGAGATCGCCTCCGAAGCAGACGATTCCCTGGGTGTTCGTCTGGCCGAACTGGTCGTAGCCAAGCACTTCCGGGGAATTCGGAATGGTGAAGTGGCTTTCTTCCTTCTTGCCCGTCCAGTCGAAGACTTCGATCCAGGGTACGTTGGCATTGTTGGACACGTAGACATACTCCGAGTCGCCCGTCATCCGCACGCCGTTTGCCAGGTCCACCTCGGCCGTCATTTTTAGCTCCTTATCGTAGATGCGCAGCTTCCCGGTGGAGCGGACGGCAAAGAGCTGGCGGGAGAAGTTATAGTAGACATTGGTCACGGTCTCGCCTTCCTTCTTGAAGGCGTCGAATCCGTGGTAGTCGCTGATTTCCGTGGTGCCGTCGAAGTTCGCCGGGATGCACTTCATCCCGCCGTCCTCCTGGAACACGATGAGGTTCCCGTCATAGTAAGTAAGACCGGCCGTGGCTTCGGTGACCGGGGAAGACAGAGTGAACGTCTTGCTGTATTCCACGGTCTTCTTGGCCACGGCGAAGCGGGCAAAAAACAAATTGTAGCTTCCCGCGAAGCCAACCCCTGCCCCATAGAGATAGCTGCCGTCCGTGCAGAGTCCGCGGATGAAGCCGCCGTCATGTCGCTGCCAGTCGAAGACTTTTTCCAAGGTCAGGTCGGGCGTCTTTCCTTCCCTGGCTGAGGCCAGCATGTATTTTCCTGTTTCGGCTTCCGTCTCGCCTTCGCTTCCGGCTAGGAGGCTGATCTTATCGAAGTAGAGCCTTGAAGTGGCCGGGAGTTTGTCGAAGGTGAAGGAGATGTTGTTCTCGCCCTGGGAAAGGCAGAGGCCCGTGAGGATGCTGTCCTTGACAATGGGCTTGCTCGGGTCGGAGCCGCCACCGATTAGCGCACTTGCCGATACGCCTATCCTCTTTCCGTTGACCCGCATCGTGGCAACGTGGTTGAGAGGAAGGCTTTCGCCCTGACTGGCGAAGGAGACGCTGAACTGGGTCTTCATCGCCTGTCCTGCCGTGACCTGGAAGGTCACGCTGCTGCCGTTGTCAATCTTGACGCCCGAGACGTCGCCGACGGAAGCGTAGTTCCCGTCGGCATACGTATAGCCTTCTACCGTGGAGACTGAGGCGCTCGAAAGTGCCGCCGTTTCGGCTTCGTATGTCTTCTGGACGTAGGCCTTATACGTGCTCGTGATATCCGGAGCTCCGATGAGGCTTGCGGTGACGTAGTAGGCGTGGCCGAAGGTCGGCGTTCCCCGGCCGACCAGGTGGTACTGGTCCGCCGATAGCCGGAGCCGGTTGCCGGATTCATAGGTCCCGCGGACATTGGCGTTCACACGGTTATCCACGACCGAGTTCTCCTGAACGAAGACCTCGCCCTCGATGGCAATGTCCACCACGCGGCCGTCGTCGTAGTCGGCCTCCGGGACGACCGTCACCGGAACTTCGGCGGAAGCGGCGTCGAAAGAGACGGAGACGCTGGTCGTTCCCGTGCTTAAGGGAACAGCGTCGAAGCGGACGTCCTCTCCCTTAACCATTGACGTCCTACCGTCGTTATAGTAGGCCTTCAGCTCCATGCCGGCCGCTTCGAAAGGCATTCCTTCTTTATAGTAGATGCGGTTGGGGTTCTTGGTCACCTCGAGGAATGTCACGGCCACGTCCGAAAGGGTTACACTGACGGTCGTCGACTTGGTGACCGGGGCCGGGAGGGGGTCCGTCTCCGCCGCATCCTCGGCCTTCTCCGGCTGGTAGGTGTACGTGATGGTCACGTCGCCCCCGCGGGAGGCGAAGGTGTCGGGATAAGAGATGGTGTAGGCATTGGCGGCCAGACGCTTGGAGAAGGCCTTGCCTTTCTCGGTGAAGTTGGCCATGACTACGAAGTCTTCGTTCTTCGGGCTGGCTTTGCCGTTATTGCAGTACACGACGAGGTCGGAAACCTTCGCATCCAGGCCAAGGAATTCCAGGGGAAGACTGTTGATGTATTTCTCATGCTCGCGCTCGGCGGACGCCTGGTCGTAATACGCCTTGTAGCGGAACCAGGAGGAGAGGACGACGGCGAGAGAGCCGGCGACGGCAGCCGTCCCGATGCTGGCAGCGGTGAGGATCTTAACGAGCTTCCTGCTCTTGGACTTACTCATGTTTACCTCCTTGCGTGTCCTCTTTCCCGACTTTCTGAATCTTGCCAAAGACAATATCCGACGTCAGTTCCTTCTTCCTTCTCGTTCCTTCCGCTTCCTCTACGCCCTTCTTTCTCGAATCCTTCATGAAGGTATCCTCGAGCAGGAAGGCGGCCCACAGAAGCAGGATTGCCCCGAAGACGATGTCGACGGAGTAGAGAAGGGGCTTCCACCACACCCAGGAGTTGATGGCGGACGTCATCAGCGTCTCCGTAGCGTCCGGTTTGGCTTTGTACTGTTCTCCTAGTTCGTAGGCATGGAGCCGGGCATAGAGGATATGCTTCATCGCCTCCTGCACGGCATGCTGCACGCGGACCGGAGACGAGGTTTCAGAATAGGAGAATCCTTTCTTCCCGTACTGGCAGCCCATCGCATAACTCCCCGTCAGTCGGAGCATCCCGTCGCAGAGCCCTTCGCCGCCGGAGATGTAGTCCGTCGTCATCGCACCCTTGAACTGCCATTCCTTGCGGAGGACGCCGACAAGCATGCCGGCGTTGACTTCCGCGCTCTCCCCGCCGAGGCCCTGGAAGGAGGACATGACGCCGAGCGCCTTCGATTCCACGAATGCCGGGCGGAAGGCTTTCAGGTAGACTTCCCTTAGCGCCTGCTCGGTCATGTACGTGTTGTCCGGGGAGTTATAGGTGTAGACGGCGAAATGCTTGATGAAGCAGTACTTTCCTCTCGTGTGAAGTCCCTTCACGGCTTTGGCGATCGTCTTGCCGGCAAGGAAGGGATCTTCTGAAGGCGATTCGTAGCATCTCCCGAAGAAGTTGTCGCGGTGACTGTCGACGGCCCATCCCCACAGGCCGTCAATCTTCAACGTGGTCATATCGTCGCCGAACGACTTGCCGAAATCGTAATGAAGCTTTTCGTTGAACGTGGCTGCGATGACGACCATGGCCGGATAGCCGGTTCCGCGAGGGGCGGAGACCACGCTCTTAATCTGGGCCGGGCCGTCAAGGTCGCTCAGCTTCGGCTTCCCGACGGACTCTAGCGCTGCGCTCCCGTAGTACATGCCCATATTGTCGAGCGTCTCCTGCAGGTTCAGCTGGGACAGCAGCTTGGTCCACTCCTCGCTGTCGTAATTTTCTTCCTTTGCCAAACGCTTGCCTAGTTCCGTGACCGTGTCGCCATCGAAGGCCTTGAGACCGTTCTTCTCGCCCCACTTCACCGGCGAGGTGTCGACCGGAGCGCCGAAGAAATCGGCCGTGGCGTTCTCCCACTCCGTCCACCGTTCCGGCGAGTCCCAGGTATGCGAGACCCCTTCCGGTGCGATCTCGCGGGCGGGCTTAGCCAGGGTGCTGAAGTCCGCGGGCTTCACGAACTCGCTCCGCTTGAACCACGGAATGTCCGGATCGTAAGAAGAATCGGTGTTGGACCGGCCGTCGAGAGGCAGCCGATCGAGGGAGTCCTTGCCCGTGAACTTGTTGCTGACCGCCTCTCCCGTGACCGGGTCGTTCTGGATCGGGATGTCCTGGTCCACACGGAATCCGAAGGAGGCGCTGGCCGATTCGTCCTTGTAGGTCACGTTCTTGACGTGGTGCGAATCGGTCATCAGCTTGAAGAAGTATTCGCCGTCCTCCAGGACGTAGCCGCCGTCGGAGCCGACCGCTCCGCTCAGGTTGTAGCAGTCGTAGGAAGCTACGTCGTACAGATCCGCCGTGACGGTGACCGTCTGGCTCTCTCCAGCTGGAATGACGTCGGTCTTCGCATAGCCGACGAGGCTGACGTAAGATTTCTCTACTCCGCCCGCAGTATAAGGCGGGGTCACATAAAGTTCGATGACCTCTCTTCCGGCCACGTTTCCCGTGTTGGTGACGGAGACCGTGAATTCCACCTTGTCCTTATCCGACAGGCTGACCTTGTCCTTGACCGGATTGACGGAAGTGGCCACCGCTTCCTCGCCTGTGCCGTCCAGGATTTTGATGTCGTCCACCTTCCAGTCGAAGGTCGTGTAGGAGAGGCCATAGCCGAAGGGGAACTGCACGACACTGTCATACCCGTTCGGATACCCGTTCTCGGCCGACCAGACCTTCATGGCATCCGCCGTCTCGTACCATTTGTAGCCGACATAGATCCCTTCCAGGTAATCGACATACGACCAATTCTTATTGCTGAATGTCTTGGCTCCGAATCCGGCATAGTTCGCCGGGTTGGTGAAGAGATCGTAGGCAAAGGTATCTACCGTACGGCCCGAAGGGCTCGTGTCTCCATAGAGAAGCTCCGGGATCGCCGTCGCCCCTTTCGTGCCCGTGTAGCCGACGTACAGGCAGGCATCGATGCCCTCGATCGTGTCCAGGAAGCCGCACTCGAAAGCGTTACACATATTGAGAAGGACGATCACCTTCTCGAATCTGGCCTTGCCGTTCTCATCCTTGCCGGCGACGTACTTCAGAAGGGCCTCTTCTTCGGTGCTGATCTCCAGATAATGGCGGGTCGTGTCTTCCGTGACCACCCCTTTCGCATCCTGCTTGCGCTGCAGGCTTTTCGAACATTCCATGCCCTCGCCGGCCATCCGGGAGAGGACGACGATGGCCGTATCGGAGAAGTTCCGGGTATAGTCCATGAGCTCCGCCGAATAATAGTTCCTGTCCTCGATGTCCGGTTCCTTCAGTATGGTCATCTCCGCCATCGTGGCCGGTTTGGAATTGATCGGGGTGGCATAGTCGAGATACATATTGCGGAGCTTCTCGTTGTATAGAACACCATGCTCGTCCAGGGCGTCGTACAGGTCAACCATGTTGTCCCAGACACCATCCTCAGGCTGAACGATGCCGGATGCCGTGCCCCCAATGCTGCCGTAAATCCATTCCACCGAGTGCCAGCCGAACACGTTGACCTTGGGAGAAGTGGAAAGATCGAGAGGCAGGGTATTGCCGTCGTTTTTCAGCAGCACAGTGCCCTGACGCATAATCTCTTCCGACATCTTCTTCCCCTTCGCATTGCTGGAAGCCACTTCTTCCTTGTCCACGATTGCCGGCGACAGCTCGGAAGTGATCGCATCCGAGAAACGGAATGCGTACTTGTTTCCGATGATCAACGCGGCGGTAAGCCCGGCAATGATCGAGAAAATGACCCCTAATTTGAGAATCGTCCTTCCCCTGGTATTCATCCGTGAATTCCCCTCCTTGGCCTAAAGTAAGCTCTTTCAGCAGCCGCTTTCAATGTTCCTTGCACGAATTATCATTAATCTTGCAGAAATTGACCGCGTGGCTTTAGGAAAGAAGAGGATAATCAAAATGGGCATCGGGAAGGCTGAGTATAATGAAACCGGTTTACATAGAGGCCTTGCCCTGTCGAACGGAGGCAAAGTCTCGGATTTCCGGGACGTCGAGACCTTTGTCGGCCCCCTACTTAGATCCGAGCAGGGGTTAAAAGGATTCCGGAGGGGAAAGCGCTCCGAATGCCGGTGAACAGCAAAGAGGGGTGTCTTCCACGACAGGCTGAATCTTCTTTCTTCTCTTGCGTAAAGAAACAAGGGGGTCATCGTGATTAGAATCGCCATTGTCGAGGACGATGTCGATCAAGGAACGGAGCTTGATTCCTATCTTCACCAATATTTCGGCGGAATGAACAAGCCGATCGACGTGAAGAGGTTCGAGAGCGGGGACAAGTTCTGGAGCCGGTTCAAGCCCCATGAATTCCAGATGGTATTCATGGATATCAGGATGCCTGGCACGGATGGCATGACCATCTCCAAGAGAATCCGCAGCGAGGATGAAGACGTCCTCCTCTTTTTCGTGACCAATCTGGCCCAATACGCCCTAGAAGGGTACGAGGTTCACGCTTTCGACTATATTGTGAAACCGGTCAACTATTTCAATTTCGCCTTGAAGATGAAGCGGGCGGCAGAGGCCCTCAGCCATTTCGAGAACAGCACCATGGTCATCAATACGACACAAGGTCAGAGAATCGTTCCAATCTCCCAGATCCGATACGTGGAAGTGATGAAACACTGCATCACCTACCACACAACAGCCGGAAACTACGTCGTCGGCTATGATTCCATGAAAGCTGTGCGAGGAAAGCTGGAAGAGCATGGCTTTGCCCTCTGCGACCGGTCGTTTCTTGTCAACCTGAAATACGTGACGGGCATCGAGAAGGAGAACTTGTATCTGGGGAAGGATGTCTTGAAAATCGCCAAGCCCCGCCGGGCGGAATTCCTGCTTGCCCTGACCCAGTACTTCTCGCCGGAGGGCCCCCAGAAATGACCTACCTGTTCTTCTACAAGATCCTGTTCATGACCGAGCTAATCATCGCCGAAGCCATGTTTGTCTATCGCTTCCCGAAGAGGAAGAGGTTCGTCCTCCGACTCCTTTCCTCCCTACTTGTCTGCTACCTCGTTGCCGTGTTCTATCCCCTGACCGGCGGACTTTCGTGGTACGCCTCATCGGCCCTGTTTCTGGTCCTCTTTGTCGTCACCATTCTGGGCTTGCTCTTCTGTTTTAAGACGCCCTGGACGAACATGCTCTTCATCGCCGTGATTGCCTACACGGTCCAGCACCTCTCCTACGAGATCTTCAATCTCATCAATATCACCCTGTTACAGGGGGAGGCCTTTACCAGCCGGGCTTACGGCAACGACCTCCTCACCCTCGACAGCCTCTGGGGGACACACGGTCTAGGCGCCATCGGCCTCGTCCTCTATCTTTTCGTTTACGTCGTCGTCTATCTATCCTCGGACCTCGTCCTCAAAAGACGAATCGGGGAGAGCACCAGCCTTAAGTTCAAACATATTTCGGTCATCCTCTTTTCGGCCTTTGTCCTCATCGTCGACATCGTCATCTCCGCCGTTTCGCAGTATGCGCCTGCCCCCGAACACCTCGTCCATAGAATGATCCCAAGCCTCTACAATATTCTCTTGTGCCTCATCATCTTCTATATCCAGATGAGCATGGTAAAGACGAAAGACGTGGAACAGGAGAAGGAAGTGCTTGCCCAGCTCTTCAATCAATACCAGAAACAGTACAACATCCAGGCGGAGAACACCGCCCTGATCAACCAGAAGTGCCACGATTTCAAATACCAGATTCGGACCTTCGCCTCCCGTCAGGGCATCGCCAACGAAGAAGCAACGAAAGAGCTACAGAACCTTATTTCCATCTACGATACCAACATCCGGACCGGAAACGAGGCCTTAGATATCATCCTGAGAGAAAAAAGCCTCCTCTGTCACGAACGAGGAATCACGCTCACTTGTATGGCAGAAGGGGTGGCCGTGAACTTCATGTCGAACGGAGAGGTGTATGCGTTCTTCGGCAATATCCTAGATAATGCGATCGAGGCGGTGTCGAAGATCCCGGAGGATAAGAAGCATTGCATCAATCTCCATGTCAACAAGCGAGACAACTTGACCATCATCCGGGAGGACAACTACTTTGCCGGCGAGCTAAATCTTGGCTCCGATGGCTTGCCGAAGACGACGAAAGGGGATGAAAGCTACCATGGCTTCGGCATGCGCTCGATTCAGGCCGTCGTCGAGAAGTACGGAGGCTTCTTACATATCACGGCAGAAGGGAATATCTTCTGCCTGAGTATCGTGATACCCGATAACTTCTCCCGAGAAGAATGAGGGGTGGAACGGCGGCTGAGATTTCCGGAGTCAAGAACGATTAGAAGCCGCCGGACGTTTTTGTTGTGAACCCCAGGCTTCTTCCTTGAGTGAGCATATGCGAACGAAAGAAGAAGCCTAGGGTTACTGCCATACACATACTTTTCTGCTACTCCCGGAACAACGCTGGGGTTTAGTTTTCTTATCCTGATATGATGGTATTGCCGATGGTTTTTTAGTCCCACATCGGATATCGGCAATGGCTTAGGAGAATAACATTCATGGACCAAGAATTCGCTTTCTACCTTCCGGAAAAAGAGTTCGGGAAGATCCTGCGTAAGCAGAGAAGAGGGTACCTAATTGCCCTGTCCATCCTGTATCTCCTTCTCGCGGCAGACGGCGTTGGTCTTGGCCTGACCATCCGTCATGAAGGCCCGGAAAAATGGTGGTTTATCGCCTTGATTCCGGTTCTGTGCACAATCGTCGGAATCCTCGGGTTCATGGGCCATACCGACGGCGGTGTCCTCGTTTTCGGAGACTGCAAGGCGGTCTTCCATCCCGATGGCACCCTGACCGTCTCCGGCAAGCATCCTTCCGGCTTTTCTCGTCAAATCGTCGGCTATGAGAAGACGATGAAGGTCACAAGGGCCGTCCAAGAAGGCAACTATTGGATCCTCCATGGTGAACGGAGGCAATGGGCCATCATCCCAACCTCCGTTCCGGTCCCTCCGGAGCTTCTGCACGAAGGACGGAAGTGACCGCAGACCGGTGCTTCGAAGGAGTCCTCCTTCTCTTTTCTTTGATGTTTCCGAGTCCAAAAGACTCTGGATAAAAGACCCGAAACCGGTTCTCTCTTTCTATTTTTCCTCGCCCGGAAGAAGAACACGAACGCTTCTATAGAGGAATGCCGCCCCTTTGTTGTCCGCCCCTCCCTTGCGGTTCTCGGACCGCTCCTCTTTCTTTTCTCTTTCGGGTGCCGAAGCGTCCTTTCTCTGATAGAATAGCCCCGGAATGAAAACACCGAAAACCGTTTTTGCCTTCGACTTTGATGGAACGCTGGCCTCTTCCTTCTCCCTGGAGGACGAGAGCATGGCTCTCGCCTGCCAGAGAAACGGAAGGCCGGACGTCACCGAGGAAGTCATCCACCAGCACTACGGCCCGACCGAGAGCGGCATCATCCGCTCCCTCGTCGGAGAGGAACGCTTCCCTCAAGCCTGGGAAACCTTCCTTTCGGCGTACCGAGAAGGTTCGAAGAGCCTGAGGCCGTTCGAAGGAATTGAGGCGCTGCTTCACCGTCTTCACGACCAACCGAAGACCGTGGTGGTCCTCTTAACGGGGAGAAGCGAGGAAAGCCTGAAGATTTCCTTAGCCGACCTCGGCCTGGAAGCCTACTTTGACCGGCTCTACTGGGGCAGCGAGACCGGGACGAACAAGTCCGAGAACTTCTTAGCCATGTGCAAGGGTCTCGGCATTGCGAAAGACGATGCCCTCTATATCGGCGATACCCTGGAAGACATCGAGATGATGAACGCCATCCATGCAGACCTCTTCTCGGCCGGGTATAGCCATAACCCGTCTTACCAGAAGAAGCTGGAGGAGAAGAATCCGGGAAGGGTCGCCCACACCGTGAGCGAGCTCTCTTCCCTTATCGATTCCGTGCTCCGGCACTGACGCCCTGGCCTTCTTCCGGCCTGGGGGAAACGGAGGAAATCCTATGAATCCGACCGAATCCGACGAATTCAACCGCTTGTCCGACGAGGAGAAGGAAGAACAGGCCTCCGAACCGAGGGAGGCCCAGGAGACGGGCTCCGGCTTTGTCAAGGATCCCCTTCTCCCGGAGCGGCTCCACCAGGCTTTGATCGTCAACGACCGGGACGAGGTCTTCCGGATTGAGAAGGAGAACTCGCCGGTCCAGCTCGCCGATGCCCTCAACGCCTTACGCAACGACGACATCATCCTTTTCTTCGCCCTCTGCTCGGACGACATCACCAAGCTCGGTGAAATCTTCTCCTACCTTTCCGTGGAGGAGCGGATTGCCTTAGTCGACCATCTTCCGAAGAAAGAGATCGTCCTGCTCCTCGGCGCCGTCCATGACGACGACCTCGCCGACTTCGTCGAGGACCTGAGAAAGGACGTCCGGGAGCGGGTCATGTCCTACCTGCCCGGGAAGCGGAGAAAGCTGATCGCTGAACTTGCGACGTATAACGACGACACCATCGGCTCCATCATGACGACGGAGTTCCTTTCCGTTCCGACGGGTTCCCCCATCCAGGCCGTCTTCGACAAGATCAAGGCCGTCGGGAAGACGCTGGAGACGGTCCGTACCGTCTTCGTCGTCGACTCGACGAACAAGCTTCTCGGCCTCAAGCCGCTCGAGGAGCTTATCTTCCTCGACCCGAAGGAGACGATTGATGCGGTGATGGACAAGGACTTTGCATACATCTCCCCGGTCGCCGACAAGGAGGAGGCCATCCCGATCTGCCAGAAGTACAATCTGGCCGTCCTTCCGGTCGTCTCCCGGTTCGGAGAGATTCTCGGCATCATCACCTTCGACGACGTCCTCGACGTCATCGAGGAAGAGAACACCGAGGATGTCCTCAAGCAGGCGGCCGTCACCCCGACCAGCCGGCCCTATCTGGAGACCCGTCCGTTCCGGATGGCCCTTTCCTACGTCATCTGGCTGATTGTCATCTCCCTGATCAACACCTTCGCCTCCATGGTCACCAGCAGTTACACCCCGGTCCTCGAGCGGCTCTCCGCCCTGGTCGCCTTCATGCCCGCCTTAAACGACACGGGCGGCAACTCCGGGGACCAGACCACGTCCACGATCACCCGGGCGATGGCGACCGGAGAGGTCACCACGAAGGACTTCTGGAAGGTCCTCGGCAAGGAGACCCTCGCCGGCTTCCTTACGGCCTTACTCGTCGCCGCCTTCAACTTCGGCTGGGTCCAGGTGGAGTTCTACTCCCACCTCGTCAGCGTCGACAGCGCCTCGGCCGCCCAGATGGTGGCGGACTTCGGCTCCCTTCCGAAGGCCTACCTCATCATCGGACTGGTGGTCTCCGTTGCCCTCGTCTTCTCGATTACGCTAAGCAAGATGCTTGGCGCCACGCTTCCGATGCTGGCGAAGAAAATCCATATCGACCCGGCGGTCATTTCCGGGCCGCTCATTTCCTGCCTGATGGACATCCTGACCCTGATCATCTACTTCATGGTCGCGGAGAGCATCATCACGGCGTTCGACCCGACGGCCTTCCAGGCCGCATTCCTCAGCCCCGGGCTTGGCTTCCTAAGGCTTTAAGGGAGGAAGAGCGACATGAGAAAACGCAGCAATGACACTCTGGTCGAGGAAATCCGCCCGGAGCGGGAGCTGACCGGAAAGGTCAACCACCCCATCTCGAAGGAAGCCCTCGAAGCCATCATCGAGAACCGGAACACGAAGATCCTGAACGTGACGGTCGCCAGCTACGACCCGCAGAACATCGCCGATGCCTTAGTCCAGTGCCCGCCGGAGGACATCCTCTTCTTCTTTAAGTCCGTCAATCCTGACGAGTCGGCCGAGGTCTTCACCGCCCTCCCCCAGGAGAAGAAGGAGGAGGTCGTCCAGGACTACTCCAGCGACGACCTGCAGAAGCTGATCGAGCCGATGCAGACGGACGACCTCGTCGATTTCGTCGACGAGCTTCCGGCTAACCTCGTCAGCAAGGTCCTCAAGGCCACCCCGCCGGAAGACCGGCAGCGGATTTTCCTCTACCTCAACTTCAAGAACGACTCCGCCGGCACGATCATGACGCCGGAGTTCCTCTACGTCCGGGACACGGACAGCGTCCAGGACGCCTTAAAGGAGCTCAAGGAGCACGGCAAGGACAAGGAGACCGTCTGGGAAGTCATCGTCGTCGACAAGACGAGGACCTTAGTCGGAACGGTCACCCTGGACCGTCTCTTGGAGTCGGACCCGCATGACGTCATCAAGTCCGTCATGGACGACAACTACGTCTACGTCACGACCGACACGGACGAGGAGGTCGTCATTCAGGCCTTCCGGAAGTACGACATCTCCGTCCTTCCGGTCACTAACCGGCAGCGTAGGCCGCTTGGCATCATCACCTTCGACGACGTCATGGACGTCGCCAGCACCGAGAACACGGAGGATATCCAGCTCCAGTCCGGAACTCTCCCGAGCGAGAAACCCTACCTGAAGCGGAGCGTCTTCGACCTCATCAAGTCCTACTCCATCTGGCTCGTCGTCCTCCTCTTCCTCGACACCTTCATCTCGATGGCCCTCTCCTACATGGACGCCCCTTTGGCCGTGGTGCCGCTTCTCATCAGCTTCCTCTCCCCGGTGATGGGCACCAACTCCAACGCCGCCGACCAGACGACGACCATCGTCATCCGGGAGATGGCGCTCGGGAACATCAACGCGAAGAACTTCTGGAAGGTCGTCCGGAAGGAATTCCAGACGGCTGTCTATACCGGCATCATGCTCGGCCTCTTCGTCTTCGGATGGACGCTCGTCGAGCTTTACACCGGCATGGTCCAGCCCGTCAGTAAGGACCTCTCCGTAATCCAGAACCTCTACGGCGGAAACGTTCACCTCTTCTACCTCTCGATTTCAGCCATCCGCGGCCTCTCGAACCTCGCCGTCATCCTCTTCGCGAAGGTCATCGGCGTCGTCGTCCCGTTCCTGGCCAAGAAGCTTCACATCGATCCCGCCGTCATCAGCCAGCCGTTCATCTCGACGATCCTCGACATCGTCTCCATCGCCGTCTACTTCCTCTTCGCCACCCTGCTGATGCGGGGACTAGGAACGATCTAGGAAGGAGAAGACGAGGATGTGCCGCCGTTTCTCCTTGGACGTGAGCCGTCTTCCGGACGGCGAGGCCTATCCCGGGATCCGTCTTCCTTCTAGCCTCCTTGCCGAGCCGGGAAAGAAGGCGTACGGGCTTGCCTATACGAAAGGAGGAAGCCTAAAGGCGTTCCTCTTCACCTTCGGCTTTCCCTCCTTCGACGGGAGCCTCCTTTACAACGCCCGGATCGAGACCGTCGAGGAGAAAAAGACCTTCCAGACGGACTATCGGAGCCATAAGGCCGTCTTCCCGGCGACCTCCTTCTCGGAGGAGGACCGCTATAAGAAAGAGCACACCTTCGCCCCGAAGGAGAGTCAAGTCCTGTATCTCGCCGGCTTCTACTCGCCGAGGATGGACTTCGTCCTCCTCACCGAGAAGGGAGAAGGGGAGGTGGCTTACTACCACCCCAGGATGCCCCTCACGCTCAAGGCGGAGGACGTCGTTTCCTACCTGAGGGGAGAGGATGTCCTCCACCGGAAAAGGCCTCTTCTCCTCGAAGAGAATCCGGACGTCCTTCCGCTCTTCTAACGGCTCTTCTGCTGACGGAGCTGATAGAGGGCGACGGCAATCGAGGTCGTGAGGTTGAGGCTGTCGACCTCGTCGCTCTGCTCGATCCTCACGTCGTTCTCGTTATAGATTTCCTTCGGAAGCCCGGTCGCCTCGTTACCGAAAGCGAGGGCGCAGGGAGAGTCGAAGGTCACTTCGGAAAGCGGTTTCGACTTCGCTAGGACGAAGGGATAGACCGCTCTCGGGTAAGCCTTCCGATAGTCCTCGTAGGTTTTAAAGGTCTCCATCCGAAGATGGAAGATCGCCCCCATGCTCGCCCTCACGGTCTTCGGCGAGAAGAGGTCCGCGGCCGGCTCGACGACGGCTAGGTCGTGGAACCCGAAGGCTAAGAGAGTCCGCATGGCGTTACCGAGGTTTCCCATGTCGCTCGGGGAGACGAGAAGCAGGTGGTCCTGCTTCGGGTCAAGCCGGGTGACAAATTTCTTAAAGACCCCTAGGACATGGGCGTTCTCCTTGCACTTGAGGACCTCAAACGGCTTGGCGGAGACGACGATCCGCTCCGGGTCGGAAATCTGTTCCTTCAGCTTCTTCAGTCCGTCGCTATCGACCGCGTCGAGAGCGACGTAGAGCCGCTCAAAGGACTCCGGATGGTAGCGGAGCATCTCGAAGGTCGGGAAGAACCCCTCCGTATAAGAGACCGGGCTCTCCTTTCGGTAAGGCTTGATCATGCTTCTAGGATAACAGATTTCCGCTTCCGGCGTTTTCTTCTTTCCCCGGCGGAGAGGCTTTCCGGACACGCTGGAAGCCCTTTCCGTTTCTTCTTTCCTTTCTCTTTCAAACAGGTATAATGAATTTTGTTTGGCCGAGGGAATGAACAAATGGAAACAATGACCATGGAGAAGGTCTCTACCGACCGGAAGACGATGGAGGACCTCTGCCGGAAGATGTCCAAGCGGATTCTCAGCAATCCGAAGGGCGTCTGTCCGGTCGACCTGCTCTTGAACTTCGTCCGGCTTTCCCATGCCCAGTCGTGCGGGAAATGCAACCCCTGCCGGATCGGGCTTGGAACGCTGGAGCAGATGCTTCTGCGAATCCGCAACGGCGAATGCGGGCTGGAGGAGATCGATAAACTGAAGAGGACGGCCGAGATGATCAGCGAGAGCGCGGACTGCGCGATCGGCTACGGCGCGGCGAGGATCGTCCTGGAAGGCATCGAAGGCTTTAAGGAAGACCTCGTGGAACACGTCACGAAGGGCATGTGCCTCTACCACGTCGAAAGCGCCGTCCCCTGCGTGGAAGGCTGTCCGGCCCACGTCGACATCCCGGGCTATATTGCCTTGACCAAGGCAGGACGGTACGACGAGGCCCTCCGGCTCATCCGGAAGGACAATCCCTTCCCGGGCTGCTGCGGCTACGTCTGCGAGCATCCCTGCGAGAAGCACTGCCGGAGAATGATGGTCGACGACGCCATCAACATCGTGGCCCTGAAGCGGTACGCCTTCGATCACGCCAAGGACCCGGCAAAGGCCGAGAAGGCCCCGGCGACCGGGAAGAAGGTCGCCATCGGCGGAGGCGGCCCCTGTGGCCTGACGGCCGCCTACTTCCTCTCCCGGATGGGCTATGACGTCACCGTCTACGAGGTTCGGGACAAGCTCGGAGGCATGATGCGCTACGGCATCCCGGAGTATAGGCTCCCGCGCGAGGTCCTCGACGCGGACATCGGCTACATCCTCTCGACCGGCATCCACGTCCGGACCGGGGTCGAGATCGGCAAGGACGTTCCGCTTCTTGAGCTACAGAAGAATTACGATGCCATCTATCTCGCCATCGGCGCTCACGACGACCGGAAGCTCGGAATCGAGGGCGAGGAAGGGAAGGGCGTCCTTCCCGCCGTCGTCTTCCTCCGGGAAGTCGGCGAAGGAAAGAAACCGGACCTGAGCGGGAAGCGAGTCGTCGTCATCGGCGGCGGCAACGTCGCCATGGACGCGACCCGGACCGCCTTGCGCCTCGGCGCCAAGTCGGTGGACTGCGTCTACCGCCGGAGGACGGAGGATATGAGTGCCCTTCCAGAGGAGGTCGAGGATGCCAAGGCGGAGGAGGCAAGGATCGACACGCTTCTGGCTCCGGACCATATCGAGCTCGACGGAGAGGGGAAGGTCGTGGCTTTCTACGCGAAGCCGCAGCTTGTCTCCTTCATCCAGGACGGAAGACCGACCGTGAAGCCGGCTTCCACCGGCCCGGTCCGGATGCCCTGCGACGTCGTCATCGTCGCCATCGGGCAGAAGATCCACTCCCAGCCGTTCTCCAAGCTCGGCTTAACGACCGCCCGGGGAATGCTGGCGGCCGAAGCGGACGGATTCATCCCCGGCAGCGAGAAGTTCTTCGCCGGCGGTGACGCCGTTTCCGGCCCGGCGACGGTCATCCGCGCCGTGGCGGCGGGCAAGGTGGCGGCAAGGAACATCGACTCCTTCCTCGGCGGCCGCCACGTCATCCAGGAGAACATCCCGATCCCGGCGCCGGAGCTGACGAACCTTCCGCCCTGCGGAAGAGTCACCCTGAAAGGGACAAGGCTAGAGAAGGTGAGCGGGGACTTCACCCTCGTCACCCAGGGAATGAGCGAAGAGGAGAAGGACCAGGAGACATCGAGATGCCTGAGGTGCGACCACTTCGGACTCGGAAGCCTGGAAGGCGGGAGGAAAACAGAATGGTAAGCCTGACCATCAACGGAAAGAGCGTCACCGTCCCGGAAGGGACGACGATCATGGCGGCAGCGAAGAAGATCGGAATCGAGATTCCGCATCTCTGCTACCTGAAGGGAATCAACGAAGTCGGGGCGTGCCGGATCTGCTGCGTCGAGGTGAAGGGAGAAAGCGCCCTGGTCGCCTCCTGCAACACGGCCGTCCGGGAAAGCATGGAAGTCATCACGGACTCCGCCAAGGTCCGTACGGCCTCCTTGAACAATCTCATGCTCATCATGAGCGAGCACGACGGCACCTGCTCGATGTGCGACCGGAGCGGGGAATGCCAGCTCCGCCGTCTGACCAACCACTACGACTTCCATGCCTCCCTCTACCCGAAGAAGCTTCCCTCGGCCAAGGACTGCGCCTGGAATCCGAACTTCCCGCTCATCCGGGACACCAGCCGCTGCATCAAGTGCCTGCGCTGCATCAACATCTGCAAGAAAGTCCAGGGAATCGGCATCTGGTCCCTGATGGGGACCGGAGAGCGGGCAAGGGTTGCCGTTAAGGACGAACGTCCGATTGAGAACACAGCCTGCGTGCTCTGCGGGCAGTGCATCACCCACTGTCCGACCGGCGCCTTAAGGGAGCGGAAGGACACGATGAAGGTGCTCGAGAAGCTCCAGGACCCCGATACCGTCACGGTCTTCCAGATCGCCCCGGCCGTCCGAGCGGCCTGGGCGGAGGAGACCGGTCTCGACCCGAAGGAGGCAACCGTCAACCGGATTGCCGGCGCCCTGAAGAAGATGGGGGCGGACTACGTCTTCGACACCTCCTTCTCGGCCGACCTGACCATCATGGAAGAGGCTAGCGAGCTTCTGAAGAGGCTAAAAGACGGGTCGCTAAACGGGAAGCCCATGTTCACCAGCTGCTGCCCGGGCTGGGTCCGCTATGTCAAGAGCCAGCATCCCGACCTCGTCGGAAACCTCTCCACGGCCAAGAGCCCGATGGAGATGTTCGGAGCCGTCATCAAGAATGTCTTCGCCCAGCGGATCGGCGTCGCGCCGGAGAAGATCTGCTCCGTCGCCATCATGCCCTGTGTCGCCAAGAAGGCGGAAGCGGCCCTGCCGACCATGGAGAGCCATCCGGGCACTCCGGACATCGACTACGTCCTGACCACAAGGGAGCTGAGGAAGCTCTTCGACCTCGGCGACCTCAACCTCGCCTACGTCAAGGATGCGCCGTTCGACGACCCGCTGGCGGAGTTCTCCGGCGCCGGCGTCCTCTTCGGGACGACCGGCGGGGTCATGGAGGCCGCCCTACGCTCCGCGGACTACTTCCTGACCGGGAAGAACCCGGAACCGGACGCCTTCCCGATTTCGAAGGAGCCTTTGCGGGGTCATCCCTGGCACGAGGCGACCTACCAGCTCGGAACGCTTCCCGTCCGCGTCGCGGCCGTCAGCGGCCTTGCGAAGGCACGCCAGCTGCTTGATCTCGTTGAGACCGGCGAAGTCTCCTACGACTTCGTCGAAGTGATGGCCTGCCCCGGCGGATGTAGCGGAGGCGGCGGACAGCCTTACCATTACGATGACGTGGAACGGGCCTACGAGCGGGGCGAGAAGCTCCATGCCCTGGACCATACCGCACCGTGCCGCTTCAGCCACGAGAACCCGGACATCCAGCGTCTCTACTCCGAAGTCCTCACGGCCCCGCTCTCGCCGCTCAGCGAGAAGCTTCTCCACACGGACCACGAGGGCTGGAAGATGCCCGGCGAACGGTAAGCCTCGGGCCGGCGAAGGCCGGCCCTCTCTTTTTTTCGCTATAATTTAAGGGAAAGGAGATTTTCCTATGAAACAGGAACTGAAGACGAAGCAGGCCCTCTTTCCCCTCCCGGTGGCCCTCATCGCCACCTACGGAGAAGACGGGAGGGTAGACTGCATGACGGCGGCCTGGGTGACCTATGCCGACTACAGCAAGATCCTCGTCGTCCTGGATCCGCACCGGACGACGGAGAACCTGAAGGCGAGGAAAGCCTTCACGATTTCGCCGACCCCGAAGCGTCTCTGGAAGGAGAGTGACTACTTCGGCACCGTCTCCCAGAACCAGGTGCCGGACAAGTTCGCCCGCACCGGGCTCCATGCCAAGAAAGCCGAGAAGGTCGACGCCCCTCTCATCGAGGAGTACCCGCTCTCGATGGAATGCTCCCTTGTTTCCTTAGAAGGGAACGACAAGGACGGGTACACCCTCGTCGGAGCGATTGAGCGGGTCGTCTGCGACGATTCCGTCCTCACGGACGGGAAGATCGACGTGCGAAAGCTCGAGCCGGTCACCTTTAACGGGGCAAGCGTCGAGTACGACGCCGTCACGGAGGTCGTCGGGCGGGCCTATTCGAACCGGAACGCCTTCTAGGCCGTCGGAGGAGATACGATGACGACCCAGAACCCGGCCTACAGCCGGACGGCCCGCCTGATCGGCGAGGAGAACGTCGAAGCGCTACGTCGGAAGAAGGTCGCCGTTTTCGGCCTGGGCGGCGTCGGGGGATCGGCCTTCCAGGCGCTCGTCCGGAGCGGCGTCGGCACGCTCCTTGTCGTGGATGCCGACACCTTCGAGGAGAGCAACCTCAACCGGCAGGCCTTAAGCGGACGAGCGAACCTCGGAAAGAGGAAGGTCGACGCGGCGGTTTCCTTCGCCCAGGACATCGACCCTTCGACCAAAGTCCTTCCCTACCCGTTGTTCTACCTGCCGGAGACGGCGAAGGAGATTCCGCTTGACCAGGTCGACTACGTCCTCGACTGCATCGATACGATATCGGCTAAAGAAGTCCTCATCCTCGAATGCAAGAAGCGGGGAATTCCGATTCTCTCTTCCATGGGGGTCGGTAACCGCCTCGATCCCTCGAAACTGAGGATCGGGGACCTATATGAGACAAGCGGCGACCCGGTCGCCCGGATCCTGAGGGCGAACCTAAGAAAGAAGGGCGTCACCTCCCTCAAGGTCTGCTTCTCCACGGAGCCGGCGAGGAAGGTCCCGCTATCGGAAGCAGGGCACGGGAGGCATTCCCCGGCCTCGAGCCCCTTCGTCCCGCCGGCCGCCGGACTCCTGATGGCCTCGGCCTGCGTACAGGACCTGATCCAGGAGGATCCGCGATGACCTGGACGGAGATTGCCCTTCTCATTCTCGGCCTGATTCTTCTCGTCCTTCTGGTTGTCCTTTTATTTATCGTCCTCCGGTTAAGAAATAAAGACGGTAACGGAAAGGAGACCGCCCAGGCGGCCGTTCTTTCCGACCGGATGGAAACCCTTCAGAAGACGGTACAGGACCTCCGTCTGGCCACCCAGCTCCAGGAGAAGGAGCTCTTAGACCGGATGCAGGCCTTCGAGAAGGAGACCCGGATGAGCCTCGCCGCCCAGCAGGACGCCCTGAAGGGGCAGATCGACCTCCAGTCCAAGGCCCAGGAGAACCTCCTTTCCACAAGCCTGAAGGACTACCAGGTCTCCCTGCTTCAGACGATGAACGACACGCTGGCAAACCTCAACGCGAAGGTCGACAGCTCCCTAAAGAGCGGCTTTGACTCAACCTCCTCGGCGATGGAGAGCCTGAAGCAGGAGCTCGGAACCCTGCAGGAGGCCCAGAAGAACCTCAGTGGCTTGGAAGAGGACGTCCGGGCGCTTTCGAAGGTATTGGAGAACAACCAGTCGAGGGGCCGGTACGGCGAGATGCAGCTCGAGATGGTGCTCGAGAGCGTCTTCGGCCGGACGAAGGGCGTCCTTTACGACCTTCAGACGACGATCCCGGCCTCGGAAGGCCTCCTGAGGCCGGACGCGGTCGTCTACCTCGACGGAAAGGACGGGCAGGACCGCCTCTACATCGACAGCAAGTTCCCGCTTGCCGGCTATCTCACCCGGGAGGAGAAGGACCCGGCCAAGAAGGAGGCGGCGCTTTCGGCCTTCCGACAGGCCTTCAAGGCCAAGATCCGGGAGACGGCGAAGTACGTCCCCTTCGGGTCGAAGATCCGCTACAGCGTCCTCTTCGTCCCGGACGACGGCCTCTTCGCCTCCGTCGAGAAGAACTTCCCGGACCTGGTCGAGGAAGCCAGGAAGAGCCAGGTCGTGCTGACCTGTCCGGCCATCCTGCCGTCGCTTTTGGCCTCCCTGAGGGTGCTTCAGATCGACATCATTAAGGAGCATAACCTCGCTCTCCTCAACCAGTCCCTCTCCCGGCTCAGCGAGGACTTCCAGCGTTTCCTTCCCCGCTGGAACAAACTGTCGAAGAACATCTATAGCCTGAAGGAGAACAGCGAGGAGATGGACCGCACGGTCCGGAAGCTCGACCGTAGCTTCCAGTCGATCAGCCAGGCCGAGGAAAGCCCCGAACGGCCTCTGGCCGCAGAGGAAAAAGAGGTCCTTCCAGAAGAGGAAGAAGACAAAACCGGAGAGAGGCCGTGACGCCTCTCTCCGGTTTTCTTTCTACTTCTCTTCCCGTTCCGACTCGGAGGCGACCTTCTCGGAGAGGAGCTCCTCGAACTCGGCGGCCTTGCTTCCGATGACGAAGACGACCTTGTTCCCCATGAACAGGACCGACTCCCAGTCCTGCTCGATTTTTTCCTTCTCGGCTTTTTCGGAATCCCGGAGAACGACCGTCACCCGGCTCGCCGCCCGGGTGATGGAGACGATGTTGTCGTTCCCGCCGAACTCCTCGCTTAAGGCGCTGGTCGAGGAAGCAATCTTCTGTTTCGCCGCCCTCTCGCTCTCCTCGATGGCCCGCTTCTTCCGCTGCTGGACGAGGAGAAGGACGAGCAGGACGGCAAGAAGGACGAGGGCTGCGGAAAGACAGGAGACGAGGACGAGGTTCGTCGTCGACATGAGAACGGTCATAAGAACCCTCCCTGGGAATTGAAGGCCTTCTGGATCCTCGTCCGGTTATCGACCGGGGAGAAGTGGAGGAGGCAGACCTGCTTCCGCTTCGGCCGGAAGCCGATCTCGAGCTGCTTGCTCGTCAGCTCACCGACCCGCATGCCGTCCGTATAGCAGATTCCGTATCCGGCCTTGATCCTCAGGTCCAGGGTGTCCCGCTCGCTGAGGATGGCCGATTCAATCGTGTTCGTGTGGAGTCGATTCCGGATAGGTGCGATGAAATGGTAGAGGTAGATATCCTTCGAAGAGAGGTCGACCGGGCAACCAAGAGAAGCGAGGTATCCCGTCGAGGCCGTCATCGAGCCGATGACGATGCCGGTTGCTTTGGCCCGCGTGAGGAAGAGGCGGTTGACGTAGACCTCGATCTCCATCGTCCGCTCGGACTGGAGGGTGAGGTCGTTGACGAACTCATAGTAGAACCCGTTGATGCTGGCCGTCAGAAGAGGCAGCACTTCGTGGATGGGCTCCCGGTGAAGGATGTCGTCCAGGAACTTGTCGATCTCGTTTTCCCCGTAGTCGGAGAAGTAGCCGAGATGGCCGTAGTTGATCATGATGAAGTCCCCGTCGTGATGACGGTTGCTGAAAGCCCGCATCAGGGAGCCGTCCCCGCCGAGGACGATGACGACGTTCGGATGGGCGTCGTCCCGCGTGAAGCCGGCATTATTCAGGGTCTGGATGATGCGGTCCACATCTTCCTTGTGGTCGCTGGAGTTCTTCATGAACAAGGTGTACGCGCAAGGCTTCATGACGTCGGTCTTTCCTTTCTTTTCGAACTTCTGTATTGTATCATAGTTGTTAGAGAAAAGAGGTTTCGTATGGCGAACAACAATATTGAGATCGAATCGAAGGTCCTGCTCTCGAAGAAGGACTACGAGAAGGTCTTAGAGAAGGTTCCTTTCGGACCCCAAGTCAAGGTTCAGGACAATTATTACCTCGACACTCCCGACCGCCAGCTGAAGAAGTACGGCATGATGCTCCGCCTTCGTAAGCGGGACGGCTATAAGCTGACCCTGAAGGCGCCGTTAGCCGAAGGGCTGCTCGAGAAGAACCAGATGCTCAGCCAGCAGGAAGCCAGCGACCTCATCACCCACGACATCCTTCCGGAAGGCGACATCAAAGTCTTCCTCGAGAACCTACACTTCGATCCGGCCTCGATGAAGGTCCTCGCCGAGCTGACGACCCACCGACGGGAAGGCGTCTATGGCGGCAATCCGGTGAACGTTTCCGAGAACACCTACAGCGGAAAGACGGACTACGAGCTGGAGGTCGACAGCGACTCCCGGGCGAAGAGCAAGGCGGCCCTGGAGGCCCTCTGCAACTCGCTCGACATCGAGTTCCGCCTCAATCCCCTCAGCAAGGAGACCCGGGCCATCAACGCCGCGACCGAGCGGAAGTAAAGCCGTCCATTCCTCGGCTCCGGTCCGCCGGAGCCTTTTCATTTTCCGGAGAATAGAAATAGAAGAGAGACGGCCAGTCCGATATAATGGTTCCCGGTAAGGAGGCGCGAACATGACCTTTGACAACATTTCCTGGGACGAGTACTTCATGTCGATTGCCCTCCTTTCCTCGCTGAGGAGCAAGGACCCCCACACCAAGGTCGGGGCCTGCATCGTCTCGAAGGACCATAAGGTCCTCAGCCTCGGCTACAACGGGATGCCAATCGGCATCGACGACCAGAAGATTCCCTGGGCCGGGAAGGACTCCGGAAACGAGTTCCTGGAGACGAAGTATCCCTATGTCTGCCACGCCGAGCTGAACGCCATCCTCAACTCGAACCACGACCTCCACGGCTCGACCCTCTACGTGACCCTCTTCCCCTGCAACGAATGCACCAAGGCCGTCATCCAGGCCGGGGTGAGGAAGCTGGTCTACCTCAGCGACAAGTACCACGACACCGAGGAAGAGATTGCGGCACGGAAGATGCTGGACATGGCCGGAATCCCCTACGAGAAGTACGCCGGCCGAATCCCGGCGATCACCTTCGAATGACGTACCAGAGCCATTCGAAGTTCCCCTGGAGGAAGACGCTCGCCAGCGGGCTTCTCGTCCTCATCACCGCCGGCCTTACCGCTGGCCTCTTCTATTCGATCCTCTACAGCACCTTAGACGGAGAGCGTCTCAGCCGGGCTAGCCTCCTCCTACTCATCGTCTGGGCCTGCGTCTTCGGCGCCCTCTACCTCTTCGTCTGGATCCATGCCGTCGTCCGTTACCTCAAGCTTCGCTCCGATGAAAAAAGTAAGAACTGAAAAGAGCCTCGAAAGGGATGAGAAGATCCCCGAAGATTCCGCCATCTTCCTGGAGCATCTTTCCTTTGGCTACGACGAGAAGAAGCCGATCCTGAAGGACGTCCACTGCGACATCAAAAAGGGACAGGTCGTCTCCGTCATCGGCCATAACGGGGCCGGGAAGTCGACCCTGGCCCGGCTCGTCGACGGCATCCTGGAACAGACCGGCGGGGAGATCTATCTCTTCGGCGTGAGGATGACGGACGCTAACGCCTTACGGCTGAGGCAGGACGTCGGCCTCGTGTTCCAGAACCCGGACTCCCAGTTCATCGGGGCGACCGTCCGGGACGACATCGCCTTCGGCCTGGAGAACGCCTGCGTCCCCAGCAACGAGATGGAGGCGATTGTCGAGCGCTGTGCGAAGCAGGTCGGCATGTTCGACTATCTCGACACGGAGCCGTCCATGCTCTCGGGCGGCCAGAAGCAGCGCGTCGCCATCGCCGGCATGATGGCTCGCCATCCGAAGATCCTGATTCTGGACGAGGCCGGGGCGATGCTCGACCCGAAGGGAAAGAGGGAAATCCGCGCCATCATCGAGGAGCGGAAGAGGGAAGAGCCTTCCCTGACCATCCTCAATATCACCCACGAGATCGACGAAGCCTACCGGTCCGACCGGGTGCTCGTCCTCAACGACGGCGGCATCGCCATGGACGGGATGCCGAACGAGGTTTTCTCGAAGGACGAGGCACTATGGAGCATGCATCTCGACATTCCGTTCCTTCACAAGCTTCGGAAGGACCTGAAGGAGAAGGGGCTTGACGTCGGGCCGGTCAACAGCGAGGAAGAACTGATCCAGAAACTATGTCCATCCGCCTCGAGTCGGTAAACTTCATATATAACTACGGAAGGCCGGGTGAGCATACGGCCTTAAGGGACGTCTCCCTGCTTTTTGAGGACCGCGGGTTTACGGCCCTGATCGGAAAGACGGGAAGCGGGAAGAGCACCCTGATCCAGCATTTGAACGGCCTTCTCACGCCGACCAGTGGCATCGTCGAGATCGGCGACACGAGAATCGACCACAGCCTTGTCTATAAAAAGAAGAAAGGCGGCCTCGTCGTCGACGTCCGGGCCATGAAGAAGAAGGACGGAAAGAAGGTCAAGGGCATCAAGGAGCTCCGGAAGCGGGTCGGCCTGGTCTTCCAGTTCCCAGAGTACCAGATCTTCGAGGAGACGGTCCTGAAGGACGTCTCCTACGGGCCGAAGAACTTCGGCCGGAAGGACGAGGAGGCGAAGGAAGACGCCAAGAAGGCGCTCTCCCTCGTCGGGCTAGACGAAAGCTTCTATGACCGGAGCCCGTTCGAGCTTTCGGGCGGCGAGAAGCGCCGGGTCGCCATCGCCGGAATCCTGGCCCTGAAGCCTGAGACCCTCGTCCTGGACGAGCCGACGGTGGGACTCGACGCGGAAGGGGAGCAGTCCCTCCTCCGTCTGCTTTCTTCGATTGAGGAGAAGGGGACGGCCATCATCCTGGCGACCCACGACATGGACGTCGTCCTGAAGTACGCCCAGCGCGTCCTCGTCCTCGAGCAGGGGCAGGTCGTCAAGGACACGACGCCGCTTCTTCTCTTCCAGGATGAGTCGTTCCTGAGGAATTCCAGCCTGGAACCGCCGAAGGTCTTCGGCTTTGCCCTACGTCTGAAGAAGGCCGGACTGGACCTCGACCTCAGCCAGGTCAAGGATACGTCGACGCTCGCCGACGAAATCCTTCGCGCCAAGGGGAGAACGGCATGAACACCGCCATCGGGAAATACGTGCCGAGCAACACGGTCCTCCACCGGATCGACGCCCGGATTAAGCTCATTGCCCTCATCCTCGGCATGGTCTCCGTCTTCCTCAACTACGGCGTGAAGAACGGAACCGGGACCGAGCTGTACATGAACCTCGTCATCGAGGGCGTTCTTTTCCTCCTCCTTTCCGTGCTCTTCCTCGTCGGAAAGGTCCGGTTCCTCCAGCTCTTCCGCCAGCTCTCCGCCCTCTGGAGCATGGTTCTCTTCCTTTTACTCATCAACTTCTTCTTCCCGGGCAACGTCTCCGGAGAGGTCGCCTTCCATCTCGGAAGCAATCACCCCGTCTACTACTTCACCCTCTTCAACCTCCTCTACGTCTTCATCCGTCTGCTCCTCTTCCTCATGATGACGGACCTCTTCACCACCACGACCAAGCCGATGGAGATGACCGGCGCCCTGGAATGGCTCTTCACCCCGCTCAAGCTTCTCCATGTCCCGGTCCATAAGTTCGCCATGGCTCTCTCCCTCGCCCTCCGCTTCATCCCGACCCTCATCGACGAGGCGAACCGCATCATGAAGGCCCAGGCCAGCCGGGGCGTCGACTACCGCCAGGGCTCCTTCAAGGACAAGATCCGTTCCCTGACCTCCCTCATCATCCCGCTCTTCATGGCTAGCTTCCTCACCAGCGGGGAGCTTGCCGACGCGATGGAGGCCCGGGGCTACGACCCGGACAGCCGGAGGACGCGCTACCGGGTCTACCGCTGGGGAACGAAGGACACCGTCGCCTTGGCTCTCCTTCTTCTCTTCCTTGCCGCCATGGTCACCGAGGCCGTCCTCCACTATGACCTCTTCGTCGCCTTTAACGTCCCCGTCCCGATCCTGAGAGGTTCGGTGGCATGACCTACCTCCTGAGGGCGTCTTTCTCCGGCCGTTTCTTCTACGGCACCCAGAAGCAGAAGGGAAAGCCCACCCTGCAGGGCGTCTTCGAGGACGCCTTAGAGGACCTCTACCAGGAGAAGGTCAAGGTCTCCATCTCCTCCCGTCTCGACCGCGGGGTCTCGGCGGAGGACTTCGCCTTCTCCTATGTCCCGAAGGACTCTCGCCTCTCGCCGGAAAAGGTCGCCTACGTCCTCTCCCGGCGCCTTGCGCCGGAGGTCGTCATCCGCTCGGCAAGGGAAGTCGAGGACGGCTTCTCCGTCCGCTACGGGATGGACTACAAGGTCTACCGCTACGCCCTCCAGAGGAAAAGAAGGCCGGACCTGAACCCGGTCGCGATGCCGGTCAGGGAGAACTTCGACTTCGCCGCCTACAAGAAGGCGATGCTTCTCTTCCAAGGAAAGCACGACTTCCGTTCCTTCTCGACGCCGGAAGGCGAGGAGGAGACGCATCTCTCGATCGACCGGATTACCTTCGAGGAGGCCGGGGACCTCTTCTATACCCGCATCCAGGCCCAGAGCTTCCTTCGCTACCAGATTCGGTTCCTCGTCGGCGCCGGGATCCTGGCGGCCGAAGGGAAGGTCTCCTTCTCCCTCCTAAAGGACCTGCTCGAAGGGAAGGAAGGAAAGTATCCCAAGGACAAGGCCTGGCCGGAAGGGCTGGTTCTCGAGAAGATCCACTACCCGGGCATCGACGACTGATTTCCCTCGCTTTTTTCACTCCCTCGGTCCGCCTTGACTTCCGGGATTGGTATAATGAGTAGGCCATGCAGAAAAAGAAAGAACGCTCCGTCGGCAGCCGGAACTTCCGGGCGATGCTCCGGAAATATTTCACCAAGGAACAGGCGGTGCTGCTACCGAACGTCCTCTGCTATCTCCGCGTGGTGCTCGTCTTAGCCTTCCTGGCGCTCTACCTGACGCCCTACGAAATCCACGGGAACCCGTATTCCTACGTCTACGTCTCGACCGCCGTGATGGCCCTATCGGCCTACACCGACTTCCTGGACGGCTTCATTGCCCGGAAGTTCGACCTCTCTAGCCCCATGGGCCAGGTCGTCGACCCCTTGGCGGACAAGATCTCCCAGGGCGTGATCGGGGTAGCCATCGTCGTGAAGTTCCACGCCTTCCCCTCCATCCTCATCACCCTCGTCCTGTTCCTGGTCAAGGAGCTCGGGATGCTCTTAGCCGTGATCGACCTCGCCCGGCACGGGAAGAACTTCGGCGGGGCGAAATGGTACGGCAAGGTCGCCACGTTTCTTCTCTACGTGGCCTTCGGCACCATCCTGATCTTCGGCCCGTTCGTCCTGGTCGGCTATCAGGGGAGGGTGGGCATGCAGCACGTCATCCTCGACACGATCTCCAGCGTCGGGATCTTCGGCCTGCTGCTTGCCACCGTCGGCTATACGGTCCAATACGTCCGGCTGAAGCAGGAGATTCGGAAGGAAGCGAAGGAGAAGACGGAAAAGAAGGAGGAAGTCCACCATGATTAAGATCTATATGTCGCCGGGCTGCTCGTCGTGCCGGAAGGTCAAGGCCTGGTTTGACGAGCAGAAGATTCCCTACCAGGAGGTCAACATCCTAAGCCACAGGATCACCCGGGAGGAGCTGAAGGAGATGCTCGAGAAGTCCCTCAACGGGACCGACGACATCATCTCGATGCGAAGCAAGGTGATCAAAGAGGAGAAGCCGGACCTGATGAACATGTCGATTAGCGAGCTGATCGACTTCATCATCGAAAACCCCACCGTCCTCAAGCGGCCGATCATCGTCGACGACGAGAAGATCCAGGTCGGCTACAATGCCGAGGAGATCGAGATCTTCAAGAAGGCCAAGCGCTACGCCTCGAGCCTCTGCCTCGACGAGAAGTGCCCCCGCTACTCGGACTGCGTCAAGGAGTACCAGAACGCCCTCTGCGGGGTCAAGACGGCCAGTACGGGGAATTGACGGCAAGAGAAAAACGGCCTTCGGGCCGTTTTTCAGTGCAACGGAGCGGGTTCTTCTAGCCCTGGGTGCCGGAAAGGGACTCGAGCGTCCGGGTCCTTAGAAGTTCCTTCTGAAGGAGCGCCTTCCGGGCGGGATCCTCTTCCGCGTCGAGCGACCGGGCGAGCTCGGACTCCTTCTTCGCTAAGTCCGAAAGGCGGAAGTCGCCCGGGGAGAGGACGAAGGAGACTAAGACCGTCGCCTCGTTCTTCTCGTGGTCGAAGGAGAAGGCTCCTTCGCCGACGTAGAAGGAGGACTTCCTTCCGTCCTTGGAATAGGAAAGGACGCCTTCCTTGAGGAGGACGACCTCCGAAAGCTCGTTGGCCAGGATGGAACGCTCGCCGTCCTGTCCGGGCAGGATCAGGACGTCGGCCGCAACGGAGAGGTAAAGCTTCTCCGGGGTCCGGATCGACAGGAGGAAGGAGGTCATGCCTTCTTCTCTCCCACGCTCTGGCTCTCGGCAAGAAGCTTCTCGCCCTTCGCCTTCGCCTCGTCGAACGTGCCGACGTAGGTGAACGCCTCCTCGGGGAGGTTGTCTCCTTCCCCGTCCAGGATGGCCTTGAACGAGGCGATGTTGTCCTTGAGGGTGACGTACTTCCCTTCGAAGCCGTTGAACTTGGCCGCGACGAAGAGCGGCTGGGAGAGGAAGTTACGGATCTTCCTCGCCCGCTTGACGGTGAGCTTGTCCTCCTCGGAGAGCTCGTCCATGCCGAGGATGGCGATGATGTCCTGGAGGTCCTTGTACTTCTGGAGGGTGGCTAAGACCCTACGGGCGACCTGGTAATGCTCCTCGCCGACGACGTTCGGGTCGAGGAAGTTGGACGAGGAAGCTAACGGGTCGACGGCCGGATAGAGGCCGAGCGAGGCGATCGAACGGGAAAGGACGGTCTTGGCGTCGAGGTGGGAGAAGATGGTCGCCGGAGCCGGGTCGGTCAAGTCGTCGGCCGGGACGTAGACGGCCTGGATCGAGGTGATGGAGCCGTCCTTCGTCGAGGCAATCCGCTCCTCCAGCTGGCCTATCTCGGTCGCCAGGGTCGGCTGGTAGCCGACGGCGGAAGGCATCCGGCCGAGCAGGGCCGAGACCTCGGAGCCGGCCTGGGCGAAACGGAAGATGTTGTCGATGAAGAAGAGGACGTCCTGATGCGCCGTGTCCCGGAAGTACTCCGCCATGGTCAGGGCGCTTAAGGCGGTCTTCATACGGACGCCCGGCGTCTCGTTCATCTGTCCGAAGACGAGGGCGGTGTTGCCTAAGACGCCGGTCTCCTTCATCTCGTTGTAGAGGTCGTTTCCTTCCCGGGAACGCTCCCCGACACCGGCGAAGACGGAGATGCCGTGCTTGCTCTTGGCGATGTTGTTCATCAGCTCCTGGATCAGGACGGTCTTGCCGACGCCGGCACCGCCGAAGAGGCCGACCTTGCCGCCCTTGATGTACGGGCAGAGCAGGTCGATGACCTTGATGCCGGTCTCGTAAATCTCGACCTTCGTCGACTGCTGCTCGAACGAAGGCGGGTCATTATAAATGGAGTGCTTCTCCTCAGCGTGGAACGCCCCGGCGCCGTCAATCGGCTCGCCGAGGACGTTAAACATCCTTCCGAGGACTTCGGGGCCGACCGGGACCTGGATTGGGGAACCGGTGTCGAGGACCTTGAGCCCGCGCTGGATGCCGTCGGTCGCGCCCATGGCGATGCAGCGGGCGGTGTCGTCGCCCACGTGCTGGACGACCTCCATGACGAGGTTCTTGCCGCTCGGCATCGTCACCTCCAGGGCCATCCTCAGACGGGGAAGGGTCCCTTCGGAGAACCGGACGTCGAGGACCGGGCCGATGGCCTGAACGAGCGTTCCGTAATTCTTCTGTTCCATGGTTTCGACCTCCTATTCTTCGAGGCTGGCGCGGCTTCCGGCCACGACCTCGGTGATTTCCTGCGTGATGTGCTCCTGCCGGGCCTTGTTGTAGTCGACCCGGAGCGTCTTCAGCATGTCGTCCGCGTTGTCCGTCGCGGTCTCCATCGCGTTGCGGCGGCTGGCTTCCTCGCTCACGCTCGTCTCGAGGAGCCGGTCGTTGAGCTTCGCCTTCAGAGTGAGCGGGAGAAGGGCTTCAAGGACGGCGATCGGGCTCGGGGAAAGAGAGGCCGGGTAGGCTCTCTCCTTCGTTGCGGAAGGAAGGGAGAGCGGGAGGAGGACTTCCTCCGTCGGGCTCTGGATCAGGGAGTTGTGGTACGACGTGTAGACGAGGACGACCTTCGAGTAGGAACCGGACCGGTACTTCTCCAAAAGGGCGGAGAGGAGGGACTCGACGTCCTTCGCCTCAAGGCCTTTCAGGAGGCCGGAATAGTCCGTGATCTTCGGGTTGGGGAAGGTCTGGTAGTGCCGCTCACCCCGTTCGCCGAGAAGAAGGAGCGTGTCGTCCTTGCTTAGCTTCGGGTCAAGGTAGCGGAACAGGTTGTAGTTGTACGAGCCGCAGAGCCCTAAGGTCGAGGTGCAGACGACGTAAAGGACCGGCTTTCCCTCGACGGGGTCAAGAAGGGAACGGACATTGGAAAGCGTCTTGGCCGGGAGAGAGGAGAGAACAACGGAAAGCATCTCGGACAAGGCGAGGGAATACGGCTTGCTTTCGTCATAGCGCTTCTTCCAGTGCGTGAACTTCACGGAGGCGACGAGCTTCATCGCCTTGGTGATCTTCTCCGTCGAGGTGACGGTCTGGATCCGGCGCTTCGTTTCGACGAGATTCGCGGACATGTTCTTCCTCAGGCGTTCTTCTTCTCCTGACGGGAGAGGAGAACCGCGTGGACGGCGTTAGCAATGTCCTGCTTCTGCTCGTCGGAGATCGGCTGGTCCTTCGCCAGGGAGTCAAACAGGGAAGCTTCCTGAGCATGGAGGTAGCTGAGGATGTCGGCTAAGGCGTCGGTCACCTCCTCCGGGGCGACTTCGTCCAAGAGGGAGGACTGGGCGAGGTAGACGGAGACGATCTCGTCCTCCATCGAGAGCGGCGAGTACTGCTTCTGCTTCAGGGACTCCAGAAGGACGCGGCCATGCTGCAGCGTCTTCTTGGTGACGTCGTCGAGGTCCGAGCCGAACCGGGAGAACTGCTCGAGCTCCTGGTAGTTCGCTAACTGGATCTTGATGTTCTTCGCGACCTTCTTCATCGCCTTCACCTGGGCCGAAGAGCCGACACGGGAAACGGAGAGGCCGGAGTCGATGGCCGGCCGCTGGCCGGCGTTGAAGAGGTCGGTCGAAAGGAAGATCTGGCCGTCCGTGATGGAGATGACGTTGGTCGGAATGTAGGCCGAGATGTCCCCGGCCTGGGTCTCGACGATCGGAAGGGCCGTGATGCTTCCGCCGCCTTTCTCCGCCGAGAGGTGGCAGGCCCGCTCCAGAAGCCGGGAGTGGAGATAGAAGATGTCGCCCGGATAGGCTTCCCGGCCCGGGGAACGCTTCAGAAGCAAGGAGAGGGCCCGGTAGGCGACGGCGTGCTTGCTTAAGTCGTCGTAGATAATCAGGACGTCCTTGCCGTTCTTCTCCCAGTATTCGCCGATCGTCGTCGCCGCGTACGGGGCGACGTAGAGCATCGGGGCGCTCTCGCTGGCGCTGGCGTTGACGATGACGGTGTACTCCATGGCGTGGAAGGATTCCAGCTTCGCCATGATCTGGGCCACGGTCGAGTTCTTCTGGCCGATGGCGCAATAGATGCAGATGACGTTCTTTCCCCGCTGGTTGAGGATCGTGTCGATGGCTAAGGCCGTCTTACCGGTCTGGCGGTCGCCGATGATCAGCTCCCGCTGTCCCTTGCCGATCGGAATCATGGAGTCGATGGCCTTGATGCCGGTTTCGAGCGGCTTATCGACCGGCTGACGGTCGATGATGGCCGGAGCCGGGGATTCGATCGGAGCATAGGAGGCCGCTTCGATCGAGCCTTTGCCGTCGACTGGCTGGCCGAGGGCGTTGACGACACGCCCGAGAAGGGCGTCGCCGACGGGGACCGAGACGACCCGTCCGGTCCGCTTCACTTCGTCCCCCTCGAAGACGGCGTTCTCCTTGCCGAGGATGACGCAGCCGACGCTGTCCTCGTTCAGGTTCATGACCATCCCGAAGACGCCGTGCGGGAAGGAAAGAAGCTCCCCGTACATGCAGCGGGTCAGTCCGTAGACCGTGCAGATGCCGTCACCGACGGTGACGACCGAGCCGACGTCCGTCGTGTCGATCTGCTTGCTGTAGCCTTCGATCTCCATCTTCACCAGTTCGGAGATGCTGTCGATGTTATCCGCCATCGTTTCCTCCCTTCCGGGCCTAGAAAGAGCCCTTCTTCTCGTAAAGAAGATTGTCTTCGACCGTCTGAAGCTGCGTGGCTAAGGACGTATCGACCATCCGGTCCCGCAGGTAGATCCGCATGCCGCCGAGAAGACGGGGCTCCAGGAACGTCCGGAACTCGACCTTGAGGCCGAGCTTCCGGCTGAACCCCTGCTCCAGGGCGCCGACCTGACCGGGATTAAGTGGGAAGGCGGAGTAGATCCGGCCTTCCAGGATGCCTAATTCGGCGTTCCGGAGATGGCGGTAGTGGTGGTAAATCTCAAACAGGCTTTCCTGGGTGAATTCCTTCTTCCGGGAAAGGAGGTTCAGGAAAAAGAGGGTATCGCCGGCCACCTTCCCCTCGAAGGCCTTCGAAAGAAGGCGGGACTTCTCCTCGTTCGAAAGAAGAGGCGAAGAGAGAAGGACGCCGAAAGAGGGCTCCTTCTCGAGGACGCCAAGGACGAGGGCAAGGTCCTTAAGGCCTTCCTCGACCTTCTTTTCGTCCCGCTTGACCTCATAGAAGGCCAGCGAGTAATGACGGTCCAGAACCCGGTTGGAAGGCATACCGCCTACTCCTTCTTCTCCATCGAGGCCTGCAGGTCATTCACGTACTGCTCGACGAAGCGGTCGTTGTCCTCCTTCGTCAGCTCCCGTCCGAGGATGGCCTTCGAGGTTTCCATCGCCGCCTTGACGATCCGGTCGTGATCCTGCTCCTCGAGCTGCTTCTTCCGCTGCTCGAGGGCGATCTCGTTCTGCTTCTTCTCTAACGCCATCTGAGCCCTGGCATCGGCTTCGATCTTCGCGGCGGAAACCTGGGCGTTCTTCTCCGCTTCCTGGAGGATCTCGTTGGCCCGGACGCGGCTGGCCTGGATGTTGCGGTCCGCGATCTCCTTGGACTCGTTAGCGGCCTTGCGGTCGTTCTCGGCCTCCTGGCGGTCCTTCTCGATCTTGTCGGCCCGTGCCGCCATCTTCTTCTTCAGAGGCTTATAGGCAAAGCGGAAGAAGAGGAAGACCGTCACCAGGAAAGCGCCGAGCTGGGCCAGTGAGACCCACAGGTTCGGAAGAGCATTCTCGATGGTGTCCTGGATGGGATCCGAGATCTTGTCCGACTCACACGAGGTGAGCAGGAACAGAGCCGGAAGCAGAGCCAGTATGCACCGACGCTGATTCATGGTGCCTCCGGAGGACTACTTCTGGACGAAGATAAGCAGAATCGCGAGGACGAGGGTGTAAATGGCGCAGGTCTCGACAAGGCCGGTGCCGATGATCATCGTGGTCCGGATCTTGCCGTCGGCTTCCGGATTCTTGCTGACGCCCTCGACGCCCTTCATGCAGACGAACGCCTCGCCGAGCGAGACGATGGACATAACCAAGAGCATGATGCCGATGGCGATGTCCTTCATTCCCGTCGTCCAGTACTGGTTGTACTCTCCGGCCGCTAACAGAACCGACCCCGCATTCGATAAGAACTGCAACATAGGTTTTGCCTCCTTTGATAAAACCCGTGACGACGACCCTTCCCTACGCCGCCTTTTCTTGTCCCGGCTTCCGTAAAGCCCTCATCTGCATCTGCTCCTCGACGGACGGGACACCTTGGGCGATGTCCATCATCGAGAGCGTGACGAAGATCAGGGACTGTATGAAACCGGAGAAGATGTCGAAGTAGGCATGGAAGAAGGGCATCACTCCCGGGACAAGAACAAGACCGTAGCCGTTTCCGATCTGGGCGAAGGCCTGGTAGGTAATCGTGGAGAGGCAGAAGCCAGCGAAGGCATTACCGAAGAGACGCATGGAGAGCGAGATGATCGGCGCCCACATCTCGATGAGCTGAAGGAGAGGAATCGGGGCGACGAACTGCTTGAAGTAGCCCCATTTCTGGTACTTCACGGCATAGATCTGGATGAGGAAGAAGGTGAGGACGGCGATATCCAGCGGGAAGGCGATGTTCGTGAACGTGTTCGAGAGCCCGGAGAACAGACGGGAGCCATTCATCATCGAATCCTCGCCGAGGTAGATGAGGTTCGGGAAGCCGGTCATGCCGACGATGAACCCGAGGAAGATGTAGAGGCCGAGGACCATGATGTATCCGCCGAAGTCGCTGAAGTCCGGCCCCATGTTCGTGGTGACGTAGTTGTCGAACGTGGTAATTCCATATTCGGCGAGGTTGAGGATGCCCTTCGGCCGGTCCTTCGTCGGGTCGTAATGCTTCTGCTTAAAATAGATGACAAAAGTCAGGATGATCAGAATCAGCATCACGATGAGCGAGGTGAAGAACTCCGGCGGAGCGACTTTCCAGAAATCCGTCCGGAGAAGGTTTTCCGAGTTCATGTTCTCTTGGTTGATTCGGAAGCGTGGTTTTCCCGGAGGTTCTCCAGAAAGGCCGTAAGGTATTCGGCATAACAGAATGCCGGAGAATAAAAGAGAAATCCGACGTTCACCGCTTCTTGAAAGCCTTTCCCATAATACCACAAGAGAATCGGGAAAAGGACCGCGAAAAGAAGAAAGAGGAACCGTCCGAAAACATAGGCGAGTGTCCTTAGCTTCGTCAGCTTTTTCAAGAAATGCTCCGACAGCAAGAAAGAGGCGGGTATCCCTTGGGCGAGAAGCGTACCTAAGAGGACAAGGAGCGAAGCCTTCCCCTGGCCGAGAGAAAGAAGGACGACGAGGAGAATAAGGGCGAGGGTGTCGAGGATTAGATAAGGAAGAAGGGAACGAAAAAAGGGCTTTTTCATGGCTTCACTATATCACATCAGATTCGTTTTCCCAGGTCGTTCCTCCCCACCCGACTTTGCCACTTGCTAAACAAGAAAATCTCAGAAAACGTTGAAGTAAAGGCATTTCCTGAGATTCTCTTCAATAATTGCGTTTGGTCTGTAGGTACTTAACCTTGCGCTCCTCCGTAAACATCGATTCTCTTCTTCATCCTGACCATCTCCCCACCCGACTTTGCCACTTGCCAAACAAGAAAATCTCAGAAAACATTGAAGTAAAGGCGTTTCCTGAGGTTCCCTTCAATAATTGCGTTCGGTCTGTAGGTACTTAACTTTGTGTTCCCACGTAAACATCGATTTTTTTCTTCCCTCTTTCGCCCGCTGCAGTCCTCTTTCGTACCATCTGACGCCGCTATTCGTCTCCTTTTCGAGGCTTGAGATCAACCGGTTTGGTCTCTCCGGGCCGGACTGCTACCTCGTCTACGGGGTCGGGCCGCTTCCGAACACGACGCTGGAGGCAGTGAAGGAGAGGTACGAGAGGGAGGCGGGGTGCGTCACATCCGCATCCACGACCTGAGGCACTCCTTCGTCTCCAACCTGATCGGCGCCGGGGTCCCGATCGAGACGATTGCGAAGGCCAGCGGGCACGCCTCGACGGGGGTTACCTTCCGGACGTACGGGCACCTCCTCCCGCCCTCCCAGTCGGAGATGGCCCAGCGGCTCGCTAACAGCAAAAAAGCCCGATTGTCTCGGGCTTTTCTTTGCAATGGCGGAGCGAGAGGGATTTGAACCCTCGCTAGGTTTCCCTACTATGAGCTTTCCAAGCCCACCCCTTCAGCCTCTTGGGTATCGCTCCAAACGATGTGCCGTAAAAACAGCAATCCCTATTTTATCGTTTTTGTCCGTCCTGTCAAGGACGAAACGTCTTGCTTTCGGTATAATAGTCCAAAACGGGGACAGATTATGACCATCAACGTAACGAAGGACGAAGCCAACCAGAGAGTCGACAAATTCCTGAAGCGCATGCTGAAGGATGCTCCCCTCTCTTTCATCTACAAGATGTTCCGGCAGAAGGACGTTAAGATCAATGGGAAGAAGGCGAAGATCGACGACGTCCTAAAGGAAGGAGACGTCATCGACCTATACCTCAAGCCTGCCCTTCTGGAGCAGTTCCACAAGGAGGCGAGCCTTCGCCCGGTGAAGGCAGACTTCACGATCCTCTATGAGGACGAGAACCTTCTCGTTGCGGACAAGCCGAGAGGGCTTTTAGTCCACTCCGACGAGAAGGAGGACTGGATGACCCTTCAGAACATGGTCCTGAACTACCTGTCGAAGAAAGGCGAGTACGACCCGAACGCCCTCGACGGCTTCATGCCCTCCCCGGCCCACCGTCTGGACCGGAACACGAGCGGCATCGTCCTCTTCGCCAAGAACCTTCCGGCGCTTCAGGAGCTGCTTCGGATGTTCCGGGAGCGGACGGAGATCGAGAAAAAGTACGAGCTCCTCGTCCGGGGCCAGATCGACCGGGAAGGGGAGATCAACCTTCCCCTGAAGAAGGACAGCGAGAAGAAGATGGTCTACGTGGTCCCCGTGGAGCGGGGCGGGAAGACGGCCATCACCCGTTACCGTCGGCTTCAGGCCTTCCCAGCGGGCTACTCCCTTGTCGAGGCCGAGCTATTGACCGGTCGGACGCACCAGCTGAGGGTGCACTTCGCCCACATCGGCCATCCGATCGTCGGAGACGCGAAGTACGGCGACTTCGCCGTCAATGACACCTTCCAGGAGCTCTACGGGCTGAAGAACCAGTTCCTCCACGCCTACCAGTTCAAGTTCCGCGACAACGTGACCGGCCTGTTCCAGTACCTGGCCGGGAAGGAGTTCGTCTCCCCGCTTCCGAAGAACCTGCAGAAGATCCTCGACTCGCTGAAGTCCCTCCATTAGGAATGACGCTTTCCTTAGTCCTCGTTCTCCTTCTTCCCGTCTGCCTGATTCCGGCCGTCCTGCTTCCGGACAACCGGCTCCGGATGTTTCTTTACGGCCTGATCGGCCCGGCCGTCCTCTATCTCGTCTTCGCCGGGATTCTTTTCTACTACCCGGGCATTGCTTCCCGTGTCGGTCTCGCCATTCCTTTCTACCGGGGCCTCCTCTCGGCCCACCCGGAACTGACGTCCTTCGAAGAGGGAGAGCTCTCCTACGCGCTCTTCTCCTTCCTTCTGACCGTGGTCCTCGCCGCCCTGCTGACGCTCCTTCTCTCCCTTCGCTACATCGGGAAGAACCCGGACATCCATAAGCCGACGAGGACCGTCTTCCACGTCCTGAGAAGCCTTTTCTTCTTTGCCATCACCTACGGCATCCTATTCCACTTCTTCGCCTGCGTCCGCTACCTTCTCCCCGTCCCGGAAGGCTTCCTCTCCCCGCTCTTCCAAAAGATTCTTCCCCTGGGAGCTTAGAACGACATGGACAGCGAAAAAAAGTTCTATCTGCTCGCCGAGATTTCCGGCTGGAACTGCACTCCTTACATCCAAGGCTACACGGCAAGCCTCAAGAACCGGGAGGCGTACCGGATTCTTTCCTATAACCTGCCGGAGGCCCGCCTCCACCGGTCGAGAAAGGCAAAGGCGCTCGTCTATGCCGCCGAGAACCTGAACTTCGACGGCAAGTCCGTCCAGGACGCCGTCAAGATCGAGACGGCCCTAAACTACCTTGCCCTCCACTCCTACCCGGAGTATTACCTAAACCCGCTAGCCATCGCCCCGGACTACCACGGGGAAATTCATTCCATCGGCCAGCTGAGGATTGCCTACTCCGGAAAGGAGGGGACGGTCAACGAGATGATCCTGGACGAGGCCGTCTCCGCCTCGGCGAAGAAAAGCGCCGTGGACGAAGCGCTAGAGAGAGACCTTGCCGACATGGAGTCCCTGGTCTTCGAGTCCGTCCGAAAGGTCGCTCCAAAGCTGAGGAAGGATCCGAAGGCGAGGAAGGAGAAGGCCTGGGACCTCCTCGACTTCTTACATGCCCTGGTCCTCCTCTTCTTCCTCTTCTTTTCCGCCTTCTATCCGTACGAAGGGTTCTACGAGATCCTCTTCTCCCTTCCTCCGGGAAAGGCCCTGACCTACGCGGCCATCCTTTTCCCGACCGTCAGCTACGCCTATCTCCTCTCCGCGCTTCTCTACCACTGCTACCGGGACCGGGTGCTGATGCCGACCCTCTATGCCCGGCGCTTCTTACGCCGGAACGAGGGAAGCCTGAGGGCGAGCCTGAAACGGGGGAAGGAACGGCTCTACGACTATGTCGCCGGCGCCATCAACGAGAAGCTTACCCTTTCCGACGACATCACGGACTTCTCCCTCCTCTCGACGAGCTACCTTGACTTCGAGCGGGTGCTCGGAAACGAGAAGGAGAAGACGAAGAAGCTTTATACGAGTCTCGAGGCGGCGTGCCACTCCCTTTTCTTTCTCTCCCTCCTCGTCCTGCTGTTCTTCCTTGTCGTCTACTTCCTCTCCTTTGCCTTCCAGACGATCCTGTAGCGGAGGAAACAAACGATGGATCCTTTGCTCTTTGACGAAACCCACGTCTTCGGAAAGGCCGTTCCCGACGTCTTTTCCCTCGCCGAGACGCTCTACCTCCATAGCGAAGAGGCGGCAAGAGCCCTCCGGCAAGGGCTTCTTTCCCCGTTTCTAATGGCCCACGACGAAGAGAAAGCGAAGGCGGTCGAGCGCCTGAGGCTGAGGCCCCTTCCGAACGACGTCTTCGTCTTCGAGGTCCAGGAGGTCCTGAATCCCTATCTCTCCTTCCGGATGAAGGGACTAAGGTTCGACGACTATCCAAGCCTCGGCGCCTACATGCTCTCCTTCTCTCCCTCCTATGACCCCGTAATGATGGAGATGGTGCGCTACGGCCTTTTAGAGGAGCAGATGCGGCTCTCCGGCTTCGCCGAGAAGGATCCTTCGCTCTACGGAAAGGTGAAGGCCCTGACCCTCGAGTCCGGAAGCAAAGAGTACGCCCTAAGCTACTTCGAGACCGGATTCCTTCTCTCCGGCGAGCAGGGGATTCCTTACCAGGGCGTCCGCTACCCGGACCTCTATTCCTTCGTCTACTACCTCTCCCGCTCCGGCACGCCGAGAAGCGTGCTCGGAAAGACCCTCTCTCATGCGGCCTTCTTAGAGGCCTACAGCGAATACGGAAAGGACCGGGAGCTCGTCCGGCAGTACTTCCACCTCCTCAAGGAGCTCGAGAAGAGCGAGCAGGCGCTTTCGAAGAAGGAGGAGCAGGAGCAGGACGACTCCCGTCTTCTTCCCTCTGCGGAGGAAGGAAGCTAGGCTTTTTTCCGGCGTCGTTCGCCGGTTCCTCTATAATGAATCCGACAGGAGGTCTCTTATGGACTACTTAGCGAAAAAGGCGGCATGGCTCTCCTCACCGAGCGTCTCCGCCGAGATGAAGGACGAAATCGGCAAGGCGGACGACGCGACCTGGAAGGAGATGTTCTCCAGCGACCTTCATTTCGGGACGGCCGGCATGCGGGCCTTGATGGGCCCGGGAAGCGCGAGGCTGAACGCCCTCACCGTCCGAAGGGCAACGATCGGCGTCGCGAAGTTCCTCCTCGGGCGCTATCCCAAGGAAGCCCGGGAAAGAGGCGTCGCCATCTCCTTCGACAACCGGCACCACTCCCTGGAGTTTAGGGACGTCGCCGCGAAGGTCCTTCGGGAGCACGGCATCAAGGTCTATACGTTCCACGAGCCGCATCCGACGCCGGAGCTTTCCTATGCTGTCCGGCACCTACACTGCGTCGGCGGCCTGATGATCACGGCCAGCCATAACCCGAAGCAGTACAACGGCTATAAGTTCTATGACGAGAAGGGCTGCCAGGGCGTCTACGAGACCATCGACGGCCTCATCGACATCATCGAGAAGCTGCCGGACGAGCTTTCCGTCACCTACGAGCCGGTCGCCGAGACGGAGAAGGGGGCCCTCGTCTATCTCGACGAGGACGAGCGCTTCGACCAGGAGTACCTGGCCAAGGAGCTTTCGACCTCCTACTACTTCCATTACTTCCGGGGCGAGCGGAAGACGAAGATCGTCTTCTCGCCGGAATGCGGATGCGACAGCAAGGTCGGACCGGCCCTTCTGCGGATGGCCGGATACGAGGTGACCACCGTCCCCGGACAGGACTTCTTCGACCCGGACTTCAGCGGGACGAAGAACCCGAACCCGGAGACGCCGGAAGCCTACGAAGGCGCGGAGAAGACCTTAAAGGAACTCCAGGCGCAGGGAAAGAAGTATGCCCTCATCGAAGTTACGGACCCGGACGCCGACCGCTGCGGCATCGCCTTCGTCAACCGGAACGGCGAGATCCAGCGCTTCACCGGAAACCAGACCGGCGCCCTTCTGATCGACTTCGTCCTCTCCACTCGGAAGAAGCGGAACGAGCTTCCGGAGGACGGCGTCGTCTGCGACACCTTCGTCACGGGCGGACAGGGCGAGAAGGTGGCTTCCCTTTACGGGGTTAAGGTCCGGACGACGGCGACCGGCTTCAAGTACATCGGGAACATGGCCGACCAGATCGAAAGCGCCGGGGAGACCTTCCTCTTCGGCTACGAGGAGAGCTACGGCTACCTTCTGGCGGACTTCGTTCGGGACAAGGACTCCCTCCAGTCCATCCTGGCCATCGCGGACATGACGGAGTACTACCTCCGCCAGGGGAAGACCCTCGACGTGGCCTATGAAGAGCTCTGCGCAAGGACGGGCGAGTACTACGACACCCAGTACAACGTCTACTTCCAGGGACCGAGTGCCTTAAGCCAGATGAACGAGCAGCTGGAGAAGCTGAGGAAGGAGACGAGGAAGACCATCGGTCCGAAGACGGTGAAGACGGTGACCGACTACGAGAAGCGGACCGTCCTCAACGTCGAAAGCGGCACCCTTCTGCCTCTGACGGCGCCGGACATCGACGTCAGCAACTGCATCCGCTTCGACTTCAAGGAAGGCGGCTTCATCGCCATCCGTCCCAGCGGCACCGAGCCGAAGGTGAAGTTCTACGTCGAAGTCGTCCGCCGTCCGCTCTCTTTGGCGAAGAAGGAAGCCGATCAGATCGACCTCGACCTCGAGAAGTCGATGGGGCTGAAATAGTCCCTTAACAAAGGAAAGAAGGTCCTCCGGCGAGCCCGGAGGACCTTTTTGTTCTCCTTCTTCCCACCACTAGCGCCCTTTCCAGGGAGAGAAAAAAGAAGGAATTCTTGGGACAAAGCGCTTTCTGTTCGGTGAGAAAAAAAGAGGAAATATGGCTTTTTCAATGCCTAAAAAGGCCGAAAATAGGTGGAAAAGCCGGAAAAGAGAAAATTCGAAAAACTGTGGAGAAAAACGCATTTTGCAGTAAACCCCTTACATGTAAAATGCTGTCGATCAGTTCCAAAAGGAGGGATAACTGATGAAACGTAATGTCTTCGCTGGGGTGTTAAGCGTTCTTCTGCTAGTATCCTGCAAAGGCGGTTCCAACAAGGACAAGCCGATCATCTTCTTCAACCGTCAGCCGTCCGACACGCAGACCGGTGAAATCGACCAGTCTACGATGAACTACACCGACAAGACCTTCTATGTCGGCTTCGATGCGGCAGCCGGAGGCGATGTCCAGGGAAAGATGATCACGGACTACCTCGCCACCAAGACGAAGGCCGAACTTGACAAGAACGGCGACGGCGTGCTCGGCTATGTTCTTGCCATCGGCGACCAGGCCCACAACGACTCCAAGGCGAGAACGCTCGGTATCCGTAAGGCCTTAAAGACGGTCAAGAACAATTCCACCAATTCGGGCGCCGATCAGACCATCGAAGGAGAAGTCACGGTCAAGGACGGAAAACTGAAGGTTAAGGAGCTGGCTTCTCAGGCCATGAGTGGCGCCGACGGCTCGACCTGGAACGCCGAGGCGGCGACAACGGCTTACACAACCTGGGCCGGCCAGTACAAAAATGCGATCGATATGGCGGTCTCCAACAACGACGGCATGGCGGAAGGCATGAAGTCTTCCACGGCCTGGGTGGAAGGAACCCTGCTCTTCGGCTATGATGCGAACGCCGACGTCCTTCAGGACATCAAGAAGGGCAAGATGACCGGCACGGTCACCCAGAACGTCGATGCTCAGGCCTTCGGCGTCCTCGAGATGGTCCGTAACCTCGTCGACGGCTCCTCGGTCACGGATGCCTACACGAAGGGCTTCAGCGAGAAGGACCAGTACGGGAACCAGATTTCCGTTCCCATGGCCTACAAGAGCGACACCAAGGCCCTGCTTGCCTCGAACTCCGCGATCACGTCGGAGAACATCGACAAGTTCTACAACGAGAAAGAGACGCCGCGGGATGCCGGTGTCAAGGCGCTTCCGGATACGGCCAAGACGATCAAGCTCTGGATCGACCTCTACAACGGCGGCGATACCTTCCTCTCCACTTCCTACAAGCCGGCGCTGGAGTACTACGCCAAGCTGCTGAAGATCGAGATGAAGATGGTCATGGGCGATGGCCAGTCCGAGGACGCGGTGGTCAGCAACCTGAACAACCTCGGCGCCTATGATGCCTACGCCATCAACATGGTGAAGACGAATTCCGGCAAGCTCTATACGCAGAAGATCAAGTAGTTCTCCGCTCTGTTCCGTCTGCACATCTCGCCGGCTTGGCCGGCGGGGTGTGCTTTATTTAAAGGAGTGCACATGACAAGTCCATATATTCTCGAAATTAATGGCCTGTCCAAGGCATTCGGAAAGAACCAGGTCCTGAAACATATCTCCCTGAAGGTCCGGCCGGGAACGGTCATGGGTCTGATGGGCGAAAACGGCGCCGGTAAGTCCACCATGATGAAATGCCTTTTTGGCATCTATTCCAAGGACGAAGGAACCATCACCTTCAACGGTCGGAAGATCAACTTCACCGATCCGAAGGAGGCGCTGGAGCACGGCGTCGCCATGGTGCATCAGGAACTGAACCAGTGCCTCGAGCGGACCGTCGTCGACAACCTCTTCCTCGGCCGGACGATCACGAACCGCTTCGGCGTCGTCAACGAGAAAGAGATGCTCACCCGGGCCAAGAGGCTTTTCCGCAGCCTGAAGATGAACGTCGACCCCACCGTCCTCTGCAAGACGCTTTCGGTCTCGCAGCGGCAGATGATCGAGATTGCCAAGGCCGTCAGCTACGGGGCCAAGGTCATCGTCCTCGACGAACCGACTTCCTCGCTTTCGGAACGGGAAGTCCAGAAGCTTTTCGAAATTGTCCGCCAGCTGAAGGAATTCGGCGTCAGCTTCATCTACATTTCCCATAAGATGGACGAAATCTTCCAGATCTGCGACGAAGTCTCCGTGCTTCGGGACGGCCAGATGATCATGACCAAGGCCGTCAAGGACACGAACATGAACGAGCTGATCAAGGCCATGGTCGGCCGCAGCCTCGACAAACGCTTCCCGGACATGGACAACCAGCCCGGCGAGGTGGAGCTGAAGGTCGTCGGCCTCTCGACGGCCTTCGCACCATTCCTGCAGAACATCTCCTTCGACGTAAGAAGAGGAGAGGTCTTCGGCATCTACGGCCTGGTTGGCGCCGGACGGAGCGAGCTGCTCGAGGCGATGTTCGGCCTAAGGACGATCTCGACCGGCTATCTCGAATACGAAGGACAGAAGCTCCGCTTCGCGAACGCAAAGGAAGCCATGTCCTACAACTTCGCCCTGGTTACGGAGGAACGTAAGGTCAACGGCATGTTCGGCAAGGGCGACCTGGTCTTCAATACGACCATCACCAACCTCGACCGCTATTCTCGCGCCCATGTCCTTCAGGAGAAGGAGATGGAAGCGGCGACGAAGAAAGAGATTGCCCGTCTTCACACCAAGGCGAACTCCATCTTCGACTCCATCTCCGCCCTCTCCGGCGGAAACCAGCAGAAGGTGATCATCGGAAAGTGGATGGACCGTAACCCGGACGTCTTCTTACTGGACGAGCCGACCCGGGGTATCGACGTCGGCGCCAAGTACGAGATCTACCAGCTCATCATCCAGATGGCCAAGGAAGGCAAGATCGTCATCATGGTATCCAGCGAAATGCCGGAAATCCTCGGTGTCACCAACCGGATTGCCGTCATGTCGAACCATCGTCTGTCCGGTATTGTCAATACGAAGGAGACGAACCAGGAAGAGCTGCTCCGTCTCTCGGCGAAGTATCTCTGAGATAGGAGGAAAGAACCATGGCGGAAACCACCGCAGCAAAGAAAGAGATTGCTCCCTCTCCATTGGAGAGTGACAAGACCCTGGCCGAGCAGTTAGCGAAGCTGAGCGAACTGAGAAAGAACGGATCGACGAAGATCGCCGCCCTTCGGGAGGAGATCTACGACATGAAGCGGCAGAAGATGATCGACGAGGTCAGCCGGAACAAGGTCCTGAAGAAGGATGCGGCGAGCCTCGCTGCCGCGAAGGAAGACGCCAAGGCCCATAGCGCCGAGATTCATGCTCTCGTCAAGGAGGCCATGGCGCAGGCCAAAAAAGTCTCCGCTCCTTTCGAAGCCAGCCAGAAGAAGGAAGGAAAGGAGCTGGTCCTCGCCGACAAGCCGGTCTACAAGGCCAATCTTGCCCGCCTGAAGAAGGACTATCAGGCCAACTACGCCGTCAAGAAGAAGGAATGCGACGAGAAGATCGCCGCCTTCAAGGCCAAGCACGACGAGGCGATGGCCGAGCATCCCGAGATGGAAGAGAAGGTCCGGGAGGCCCAGTTCAAGAAGGACCTCGCCCTCGTTCAGAAGGAATGCAAGGACGACCTGGCCTCCCTCAAGATTGCCTACGCTTCCCAGGTCCGGGACGAAAAGAACCGCCATGCGGCCATCCTTGCCCATAAGCGGGAAATGGTCCACGCGTCCTACATGGCAAGGTTTGACAAGACCGAGGTCATCAAGGACGGAAAGCTCTCGCCCAAGGACAACATCGAGCACAAGTTCCAGAACTACCTCTACACCTTCGACCGTCGGACGTTCTTCCTCAACAACGCCCTCTACATGGTCGTCATCGCCTTCTTCCTCATCTGCTTCATCATCTCGCCGCTCATCGGCAACGGCAACATCCTGACCTGGGAGAACATCTCCGGCTTCCTGTCCGTGGCTTCCTCCCGTGTCTTCTTCGCCCTCGGCGTCGCCGGTCTGATCCTTCTCGGCGGTACCGACCTCTCGATCGGCCGTCTCATCGGCCTAGGCACGGTATGTGTTGGCTTCCTGCTCCATGACGGCAACGTTCCGACGAAGCTCTTCGGCCATGTCATCAACATGGACGCGACGCCCTTCGGCTTACGAGTTATCCTGGCGCTCTTGTTAGCCGTCCTTGCGACGACGCTCTTTAGCTCCATCGCCGGCTTCTTCTCCGCGAAGTTCAAGATGCATCCGTTCATCACGACGCTGTCGACCATGATGATCGTCTACGGCCTCGGCTATGTCGCGACGGAAGGCGGCGCTGTCGGAACACCGACCGCTCATGACATCAACCAGAAGGTCTTAGGCACGATTGGCGGTTCGAACGGCCTACCGCTCTACGTCGTCTATGCCGCCATCGCGATTGCCGTCGTCTGGTTCATCTGGAACAAGACGAAGTTCGGTAAGAACATGTATGCGGTCGGCGGAAATCCGGAAGCCGCTGCCGTCTCCGGCATCTCCTACTTCAAGGTCACCCTCGGCGTCTTCATCATGGCGGGTATCCTCTACGGTGTCGGCGACTTCTTCTTCGCCTTCCAGACCAACCCGGCCACGAACACCGGCTACGGCTACGAACTCGACGCTATCGCGGCCTGCGTCGTCGGCGGCATCTCCTTCTTCGGCGGCATCGGTAAGATCAAGGGCGCCGTCATCGGCTGTCTGATCTTCGCCGGCCTGACCTACATCCTGACCCTCCTTGGCATCAACGTCTACTATCAGTTCATCGTCAAGGGCATCATCCTGATGGCCGCCGTCTGCCTCGACTCCCTCAAGTACATCAAGAAGAAGTAGAGCGAAGTTCTCTGGTACAATGTTCCTGCCAGGCCGTCCTGGCAGGAACTCTTTTCTTCCATGAAACAGATTCAAGTCAACGGCATCACGTATCAGGTCGGCGAAGAAGACGAACTGCCCCATCAGGCCGTCGCCCTTTTTGCCAGCGACGAGCTCAGCGAAGTGCACGTTCCCGAATTCGTCACGGTCGACGATTTTCCGTATCCGGTCCTCGCCCTGGCCAAAGGCTTCCTCTCCCCGAAGAGCAAGGCCACCAAGGTCTTTCTTCCTTCCACCCTCAAGAAGGCCGAGAGCGAAGCCTTTCCTCCGCTAAGCCATCCGCTCGTTCTTTCCCTCGATAAGACCGAGATTCCTCCGGCCTTCGAGAAAGGCTGGAACAGCAACGTTCCGGTCGTGCTGAAGCCGAAGGGCAAGGTCGAGCAGTTCTTTACCCCGGTCGCCACGCCGCCTCTCTCCCTGAAGGTCAACGTGGGAACGAAGGAGAAGAAAGACGGGGAAGAGGAGGAGAAGAAAGCCAGCATCCTTACCGCGGAAGGCTTGCGGCAGCACGCCAAGAAGTGGAACGGCAAGACGATTGCCGTCATCTTCGTGGTCGGCGTCGTCGCCGTCGTCCTTCTGGGCGTCCTATTGTCCCTGCTGAAACGATAAAAAGGCGCCGCAGAGGCGCCTACTGGGCAATCTTCAGACCGAAGAAGGAGACGAGCGTACGGTAGATCCCCTCGTGGTCGTTGTCCTCGAGGGTGGTGTAGCTCGCCATCTGCTTCAGTTGCGGAGCGCCGTTTTTCATGGCGAAGCTGACGCCGGCGTTCTTCAGCATCTCCCAGTCGTTCAAGGCGTCGCCGAAGGCGAAGACGTGCTCCGAGTCGATGTGGTAGAGCGAGGCGAGGCGTCCGATTCCCGTCGACTTGTTGACGGAGTAGTGGAAGAGCTCGCCGAAGAGCGGCGCATCGTACCAGAACCGGATTCCGAGGCTCGGGTCGATTTGCTCGAGAGCATCCCGGACCAGCGCCTGCTGGGAGAGGTCCTGAAGCTTTAAGACGGCCGTCAGGACATCGTGGCTCAGGTTCTCCACGATTGATCCGATATGGAGTTCCATCCCCTCGGGATGGAAGAAGAAGTCGTAGGCGTGGTTCGGCCTCAGGTTGTACTGCCTCGTATCGTCCTCCGTCATGACGTTCTCCAGGCGGCCTTCCCCGACTGCGTTCAACAGTCCGACGAGGGAGGTTCTCCGGATGTAGGTCCGCTCCGCCGGGAAGGCGGGGTCGCCGGGATTGGCGATCTCCGCCCCGTTATAGGCGACGACCGGTCCCTTCAGGCCGAGGTCCTGGTAGTAAGGAAGGATGGCCCGGATGGGTCGGCCGGAAGCGATCGAGACGACGTTCCCGTACGAGGAAAGGAGGCGGAGAAGGGCCTTCGTCTTCGGCTCGATGGTCTTCTTCTCGTTCAGCAGGGTCCCGTCGAGGTCGAAGACGAAGAGGAAGTGCTGGTTCGAGAAGACTTCCGGGTTCTCAATCCTCATTTTCGCGATGATTCTACGGCCGGAGGAACGTATAATCAAGCGAGCTTGCCGGGTAACCGGTTTCGCTCGGAATCACGCACATGAATCTTTTCCGTTTCTTTTCTCTCCTCACCGTCTCTTCCTCCCTTCTTTCCTTCTTCGGCCCGAAAAGGGCTTCTTCCTCCCCGTCCTTCGACGGGAAGGCCTTTGATTCGTCCGTTCCTCTCAATCTCTCCGACTCCAGCGTCGCTGAGATCGACGACTACTACGGGAACGTCTCCGGGAAGACCGGGGAAGACCTGATGTCGTATCTCTACACGGTCCTTTCCAAGGACAACTACTTCCTAGACTACGGGACCGGCTTTTCCAAGAACAGCGTCGGCCTCTGGTACCAGTTCACGGACCGGAACGATGCCCTCTCTACGCCCATCGACCCGGCGACCTTCCGCTTCGTCACGAAGGCGAAGTCCGCGGACGCCGCCACCTTCACGCTCGTCAACATGTACATCTCCAAGGCGAGCAACGACGACAGGAAGAAGGCCTACAACAACGCCGTCAACGGCTTCTCGAAGGACCCGAGCCGGACGGACGTCGACTACGTCAACGGAAAGAGGCCTTCCACGAACGTCCAGGTCGACAAGGAGCACGTCTGGGCGAAGAACCACGGTTTTAAGCACGTCGTCAACGGAAGCGACCAGTTCGAGAAGGGGGCGCCGACGGACCTACACCATCTCGTCGCGGCGGACCACAACACGAACAGCGCCGGGCATAACGACGACTATTACGGCGACGTCGCCGACCACGCCGCAAGCACCACGACCACGATCTACGCCTACCTCGCCGACGGAAGCAAGGAGATTTCCGGCTACAAGGGCTACGACGCCAAGGGGAAGATGGTCTTCGAGCCGACGGACGAATGGAAAGGAGACATCGCCCGATGCCTCTTCTACATGGCGACCCGCTACTCGAAGAAGCTCGAGAAGAACACGCAGGGCGAACCTTACCTGCTTCTGACGGACGTCAAGAAGGGGGAGGAAGAACCGGAGGACAGCAATGAGACGTACCACGGCTACCACGACAACCTGACGACCCTCCTAAAATGGAACGAGCTCGACCCGGTGAGCAACTACGAGATCCACCGGAACAACAAGATCTATCTCAACGTCCAGAGGAACCGGAACCCGTACATCGACCATCCCGAGTGGGCGAGGAGGGTCTTTGACCCCTCCTACGTCAGCGACGGGAAGGAGCTTTCGCCGCAGCAGATTCACGGCGAGGAAGGGACTAATCCCAGTAATCCGTCCTCCGGAACCTCCGAAGGCTCCAAAACGGAGACGGCAGACGAAGGGTTAAAGCTAAGCGACATTCCCACCTACTACTGGATCATCCTGGCGGCGGTCGTCGTCCTGATCCTGATTCTCCTCCTCGTCCTGACGTCAAAGAAGCGAAAGAAGCGTCGGAAGGTCGAAAATGCCTCTTCCCGAAACTATACTAAGAAAGGCGGGTCGAACCGAAAAAATAGGAGGCGGTAATACCATGGCAGAAGAAGCGGAGAAGAAGGAAGAAGGGACGAAGGCGGAAGAGAAAAAGGAAGAGGAGAAGCCCAAGAAGCAGAACTGGTTCTCCAAGACCTGGAACAAGATGAAGACCGACATCAGCGACTCCAACCGGGAGAGCAAGATCGAGTCGGCCTACAAGAAGGAAGCCGGCGTCAAGGAGCTGACGGCCTATACGGGACTCTCGTCCTTTAGCGCCAAGACCCTCTACGGCAAGCTGGACGTGGAAGGTAGTAAGGCCGTCGTCTTCGGCGAGCTGAGCGACGAGGAGGTTCCTTTCTCCTCCGTCCTCTCGACGAACCCGGAGAATCCGGACAAGGAGCTTCCGAAGCGGTTCTACATCGTCGGAAAGAAGCCGGTTGACCTCTCCGTGACGATCGAGGAGACCGATCCGAACGACGACAAGAAGACGGTGAACAACACCTACGTCCGCAAGGGGACTGAACTTGAGCTCGATCCGGCCGTCGAGGAAGTCGAGGTCATCAAGGTCAAGGAAACCTACTACCGGAAGAAGAAAGCCAAGTAGAATCCGGTATAAGAAAGAGAGCTGGCCGTCGGCCAGCTCTTTTTTGTGGTCCGGTTCAGAGTCCGAACGCATGGTCGACGGCATCGAGGATCTGGTACGGAGGAAGATAGCCTCGCGCCACCGGGGTTCCCTTCTCCTGGAAGAAGCTTAACTTGAACCCGGGGTGCCTCCGTCTCTGGACCTCCGAAAGGAGGATCTCGGCCGGGAGAAGGTAGACCTCCTGCTCCCGCTTAAAGCAGACCAGGAGGAACCCGATTCCGCCGAGCTTCGTGATGAAGTCCAGATGCCGGAACTGCTGTTCCCGGATCATGTGGTACGGAACGACGTCGTGAATCGTCTCCTTGCATTCGAAGTCGAGGTAACGGCCCTTGTAGATGCCGACGTAGTCGGTGGTGGACTTCTCCTCGAAGTAGGCTTCCGAGATCATGCCCGGATGTTCCTTGCTCATGCGGACGACCTTGATGGGGGTCGGCCGCTTATAGATGTCGGCCACGCCCTTCTCCCGGAAGAAATCGCAGGACTTGCTGACGTCGGCCTCGAAGTCCATCCCCATGTTGGCCTTGATGAGGTGGTCCCTCGCCTTCTCGGCGTCAGTCCGGTTCTCCGTCTTCCGACGGTCGACCTTGCTTTTCACCGGCTTTTTCTCGATCGGACGGCCGTCCGGATAGAACAGGACGCTCATAAGGATTTCGCGATCTCCTTCCGGAAGTCGTCGAGCGTGACGCTTCCCTTCTCCAGGAGCTGGTCGGCCAGCGCCTTGGCCGGCTTCCACAGGATCCGGTTCGACCCGTAGCAGGAGAGGACCCGGTCCACGGACTCCTTCTCGTCCCGGACGAAAGCCTGATAGATGGAAAGAAGCGCCCGGGAATCCGAAAGCGGGTCGTGGAGCCTTCCTTCGGTCGGAATCTGGTAGAGGTCGAGAAGGCGGTGGATGGAGAGAGGCATGCCGTCGGGCCCGACGAGATACCGGGAGAGATAGGCCTCAAAGTCAAAGTAGTGCTGGAAGAGGTAGAGTCGGTCCTTAACTTCCTCCGGCTTTCCGAAGTCTAAGGAGCGGGAAAGCATCATCGTGTCGTTCTTCCCGTAGGAGACAAAGAGCGGCTCGGAATAAGGAACGAGAAGTTCCTTGACGTCCGAGAGCATCTTCGAGAACGTGACGCCCTTCTCCCTCAGAAGCTGGGGCGTAATGCCGGTCATCTTCTTCACCAGGGGGCCGATGGAGTCCTTCGTCTGGAGGTAGCAGGAGTAAGGAACCGGCGTCTCGCCGGAAAAGAGGTCGCCTTTCTTCTTCGGGACAAGGAGAAGCCCTAGGGCGATCGCCTTATGGCTGAACTGGGTTCCCTCGAAGTCAAAGAAGACGAGGGCGTCCGCCGGGCGGACCTTGGCCGAAAGAGCCGGGAAGGTCATTTTCCGAAGGAGAAGTTCTTCAGGGCATCGGACATGACGCTCGGGTCCGAACTCTTGGCGAGGATGTTAAAGAGATGCTTCACCTCCTCCTCGCCGAGGATGGAGAACCAGCCGGCGAAGAGGTACTCCAGCTGCTGCAGGCAGAGCTCGTAGTACTGCTCCCCTTTCCTTGTGAGGTTGACGTAGACCTGCCTCCGGTTCTCTTGGTCGACCATCCGGACGAGATACTCCTTCTCCTCGAGCAAGCGGAGGTTCGCCGCGATGTTCGGCCGCGTGACGCGGAGGGCGCTCGCCATTTCGGAGGGGTGAGCCGCCGGATGGGCGTGCAGATAGGAAATCATCTGGAAGTCCAGCTGGAACAGCGCGGCGAAGATCGCCAGCTCGCCGTTATCTTTGATCTTCTCGAGATACTGCATCAATAACGTAATCTGGTCCTTCAGATTCGAGGGAACTTCGACGGATCCTTCCGGGACCGGTTTCTCTGTTTCGTTCATATGTCGTCGCCTCCGTCCTCAGTATATCAAAAAATCGTTTTTCGGAAAAACAATTGGAAAGTGTCCGCCTTTCTTCCTTCCCCGGCAAAGCCGGGCTGAATGGTATAATGTCCCTACGTGAGAAGGATTCCTTCATGGCTAAAAAAGAAGACACGAATTTCACGCCGATGGTGGAACAGTACCTGTCGGTCCATAAGCAGTATCCCGACGTAGTCCTCTTCTTCCGGATCGGCGATTTCTACGAGATGTTCCTGGACGACGCCCTCCTGGCCAGCAAGGAGCTGCAGCTTTTCCTGACCCGCAAGGCCTGTGGAAACGGCAAGACCATCCCGATGTGCGGCATCCCGCACCACGCTTATCTCAGCTACGCCCAGAAACTGGTCGAGAACGGACATAAGGTCGCCATCTGCGAGCAGGTCGAGGACCCGAAGCTGGCCAAGAAGCTCGTCAAGCGCGACGTCATCCAGATCATCACCCCGGGCGCGAACCTGGACCTCTCCTCGCCGGACAACAACTTCGTCGCCAGCCTCGGCCTCTATTCGAACCTGGCCTCGCTGGTCTATGCCGACATCACCACCGGCGAGATGTTTGCCGTCAACCTCGAGCCCTCGAAGGAGCGGATCCTCGAGGAGATCCTGAAGCTGAGCATCCGGGAGCTGGTCGTTCCGACCAGCCTGGATGCCGGGCTGATCCTCTACCTGAAGCAGAATGCACCGCTCTTGATCTCCTACGACAACGACGAGTCCACCTCCCTGGAGACGGAGAACCTATTTGCGAACCTGAAGGACGACCGCCAGATCCTGACTGCAGCCCGGCTCTATAACTACCTGAAGAACATGGAGCGGAGGGATTTGACCTATTTCAAGCCGGTCGAGAACCTGATGGCCCGGAAGGAGATGCAGATCGACTTCTCCGCCCAGTCCAACATGGAGCTGGTGAAGTCCCTGGACGGAAAGAACTTCGGCACGCTGTACTGGCTGCTGAACCAGACGAAGACCCCGATGGGGTCAAGATACCTGAAGGACCAGATCCTGCATCCTTCCGCGGACGAAGGCGAAATCGAGCGAAGGCTGAATCTGACCTCCTGCTTCGTCGACCACTACCTCGAGCGGGAGAACCTGAGAGAGGATCTCTCGGGCTGCTTCGACATGGAACGCCTGATTGCCCGGATGGGCTATGAGAACTGCAACGGCCATGACCTTCTTCAGCTGAAGAAATCTTTGTCCCTGCTTCCAAAGATTCATCAGGACCTGGACTCGATTCCCAGCGTTCCAGAACTCGATTCCCTGAAGAAGGACATCGGCTCGTACGACGACCTGGTGTGCCTGCTAGAGAAGGCGGTCAGCGAGGACTGCCCGCTTACGATTACCGAGGGAGAGATCTTCAAGAAAGGGTACAACCCCGAACTGGACGAGCTGATCGACCTGACCAGCGACGCCAAAGACTGGATCACGAACCTCGAGATCCGGGAGAAGCAGAGAACCGGGATCAAGAACCTGAAGGTCGGCTACAACACCGTCTTCGGCTACTACATCGAAGTGAGCGCCGGCCAGGTCAGCCTGGTCAAGCCGGAGTACGGCTACGTCCGGAAGCAGACCATCAAGACCGGCGAACGGTACGTCACGGAGGAGCTCAAGGAGAAGGAGGATCGGATCCTTCGGGCGAAGGATGAGCGGATGTCGCTCGAGTACCGCCTCTTTAAGGAGCTAAGGAAGAAGGTCTCGGAGTATACGGACCGGATCCAGAAGACCAGCGAGGCGCTGGCGAAGCTGGACTACTATCTCGACCTCGCCTATGTCTCCTCGAAGAACGGCTACGTCCGTCCTTCCCTTACCCACGATCGGACCATCCAGGTCGAGGAGGCCCGCCATCCGATCCTGGAGAAGGCCTCACCGGACGTCCTCTTCGTCGCAAACGACTACCGCATGGACGCTTCTACCCAGGTATTAATCATCACCGGGCCGAACATGGGCGGCAAGTCGACGTACATGAAGGAGTTCGGCCTCATCGCCGTGATGGCCCAGATCGGCTGCTTCGTTCCGGCGAAGAGCGCTTCTCTCCCCGTCTTTGACGCCCTCTACACCCGGATTGGAGCCAGCGACAACCTCATCAAGGGGCAGTCGACCTTCATGACGGAGATGAAGGAGGTCAGCGAGGCCCTCGAGCAGGCCAGCGAGAACTCCCTCTTCCTCTTCGACGAGATCGGACGAGGAACGGCAACCTTCGACGGCATGGCCATCGCCCAGAGCATCATCGAGTACATCGTCCGGCACGTGCATGCCAAAACCTTCTTCTCGACCCATTACCATGAGATCACCAAGCTCAGCGAGAAGATCTCGGCCGTGAAGAACATCCACTGCGAGGTCGCCGAGAAGGACGGGAAGGTCACCTTCCTCTACCGGATGAAGGAAGGAAGCATGGACAAGAGCTACGGCGTCAACGTCGCTCGACTGGCCGGGCTTCCCCGGGAGATTACCGACCGGGCCGGCGAGCTTCTATCCGCCTTCGAGAACGAGAAGCATGTCGACGAGGGCGTCGTCCGGGAGGTCAAGCCCCAGGCCCCAAAGAAGGACGATATCCGGGACTACCTGAAGGCCGTCGATCCGATGACGCTCTCGCCGCTAGAAGCCCTGAACGTCCTGATCGACTTGAAGAAGAAGGCGAAAGAGGAGTAACGATGTCTGAAATCCATCTGATGAAGCCGGAGCTCGCCAACCGCATCGCGGCGGGCGAAGTCATCGAAAGGCCGGCGAGCGTCGTCAAGGAGCTCGTCGAGAACAGCATCGACGCCGGGGCGAAAAACGTCTACATCGGCATCCGGGACGCCGGGAAGGGCGAGATTCTGGTCAAGGACGACGGAAAGGGCATGGACCGTGAGGATGCCCAGACGTGTTTCCTGCGGCATGCCTCCTCGAAGATCCGGAGCGAATTCGACCTCAGCCGGATCCACACGCTCGGCTTCCGGGGCGAGGCCCTCCCGTCGATTGCTAGCGTCAGCCGGATGACCCTGACGACATCGGACGGATCCTCGGCCGGGACGAAGGTCGAAAGCCGGCCCGACGATCCCCTCGAGGTCTCCTTCGCACCCAGCCGGAAAGGAACCATCATCTCCGTCCGGGACCTCTTCTTCAACACCCCGGCCCGGCTGAAGTACCTCCGTTCGGACGCCAGCGAGACGTATGCCATCGTGGAGATGGCGGAGCATCTGGCGCTCGGCTTTCCTTCCGTCTCGATCGACCTTGCCGTCGACGGCAAGGAAGTGTTCCGGACATCCGGGCGGGGAGACCTCCTCGAGACGATCCAGATGCTCTTCGGGAACCGGATTGCCCAGTCGCTCTATGCCTTTGAGAAAGACGGCGTCGCCTATTCCTTCAAGGGCTATACCTCGAAGCCGGAGATCCACTACTCCCGGCGGAACGACCTCCTCGTCTTCCTCAACGGACGCTACATCTACGACTATAAGATCAACAAGGCTATCGAGCGTGCGTACAAGGACTACCTCCCACCGGACCGGTATCCTTTCTCCGTGGTCGTCCTCTCGATCGACCCGTCCTTAGTCGACGTCAACGTCCATCCGACCAAGAAGGAAGTAAGGATTTCGATGGAGGAGGACATCGCCCGGGACCTCGAGGCGGTTCTCTCTCAGGTTCTCCGAAACCAGCGGCCGCTTTATGCCGCTAGCGAGGATGCCCGGACCGAGAAGGACCTCGGCCTCTCTTCGGCCTCGGAAAGCCCCTTCGACGTCCAGGACATCGTGGCGGAAGAGAAGGACAAAATCCGGAAGGAAGAGGAAAAGCGGAACTTCCTTTCTCCCAAGGAAGAGCCGCTTTATTTCCAGGATTCCATGCCGTATCCGAAGAGCTTCGAGAGCCAGGGCGTAACACCGGAGAAACAGACCCAGGAAGCGCCTTTGAGCACCGCCGAGGCCAAGGCGGAGACGAAGCCAGAGGAGAAGGAGGAAACCGCCTATCGCGATCCGGAAGACCTCCTCTTAGCTCAGCCCGAGAACCCTTCCTTCCCGGAGATGCATCCGATCGGACAGGTGCTCGGCACCTACCTCGTCTGCGACAGCGAATCCTGTTTCTACCTGATCGACCAGCATGCCGCCGCCGAGCGGATCAACTACGAGAAGACCGAGGCGCTCTTTGAAAACATCCGCTCCCGGGTGGTCCCGCTCGTCCCGATCACCGTGGACCTCTCTTTTAAGGAGCTTCAGCATGACGACGAGGAGCACCGGGCAAGGCTTCAGCGCCTCGGCATCGTGACGGAGCCTTTCGGCGAGCGGACCCTGAAGGTCACCGAGATCCCGAGCTTCCTCGCTACCGACGAGGGGAACGTCGTCGAGGACTGCATCCATTCCTGTCTGAACGACGAGGCCGCCGACCCGGTCTCCCTCCTCCACCTGACGATTGCCAACATCGCCTGCAAGAAGTCCATCAAGGCGAACCACGTCCTCTCCTACGGGGAGATGGAGGGGCTGCTAAGGGAACTCAGCCACTGCAAGAACCCGGCTAACTGCCCGCACGGGCGGCCGACCCTGATCCAGATTACGAAGGACGACGTCGAGAAGATTTTCCGGAGGTCCGGCTTTTGATTGACATCCTCTTAGGCCAGACGGCCTCGGGAAAGACCTCCCTGGCGCTCTCCCTTGCCCGGAAGTACCGCCTTCCCATCGTCTCGGCCGACGCCTACCAGTGCTACCGGATGATGTCCATCGGAACCGACAAGCCGAGCCGGAAGGAGGTCGAGGGAATCCCCTACTATTTCTACGACGAGTACGACCCGGACGAGGACGTCTCGGTCTACACGTTCCAGAAGACGATGCGGCCGGTCCTGGAAGAGTACCTCGCCCGGAAGCAGGACGTCCTGGTCGTCGGAGGGACCTTCCTCTACGTCAAGGCGCTCCTCTATCCCTACTCCTTCCCGGACGAGGAGAGGAAAGGGCCTTCCCCCTACGAAAGCCTGTCCCTAGAGGAGCAGCAGAAGCTTCTTCTCCGACGCTCGCCCAAGACGGCCGAGAAGATCGACCTAAGGAACCCCCGACGGGTGCTCCGGGCCCTGGAGCGGCTCGACGATCCGAACCCGCAAAGCGTTCCCTGCGGTAAGACGCCGCTCTATCCCTGCCGCTTCTATGAGATCCAGATCGACAAGGAGGAAGGGAACCGGAAGATCGACGAGCGGGTCGATCGAATGTTCCAGGAAGGCTTCGTCGAGGAGGCGAAGCGCCTCTTCGAGGCCTATCCCTCCTTCCCCCGGAGCTTCTTAGCCATCGGCTACCCGGAGATCCGCCAGGGTCTCAAGGAAGGCTGGAGCGAGGAAAAGATGAAGGAGAAGATCAAAATCCACACCCACCAGTACGCGAAGAAGCAGAGGACGTTCCTACGGCATCAGTTCCCGGAGGTCCTCCCGGGGACGAAGGAAGAGATCCGGTCTGTTCTCGAGGACGAGCTAGGAGGAAAAAAGGAATGACGAGTGAAACGAAGCGTCTCCTTCCAATCGAGGAGAGACTCGGACTGAAGGAGGAGGAAGTCCTCCCCTACGGATGGGACAAGGCCAAGGTCGTGACGACGGACTTCCCGTACGGGAAGAACCGGAAGGGGAAGATCATCCTCTGCACGGCCATCACCCCGACCAAGGCCGGGGAAGGAAAGACGACGACTGCGATCGGCCTTGCTGACGGCCTGAGCCGCCTCGGCGAGAAGAGCCTCTGCGCCTTAAGGGAGCCGAGCCTCGGCCCGGTCTTCGGCGTGAAGGGCGGCGGCGCCGGAGGCGGACAGGAGATTCTCGTCCCGGAGGACGACATCAACCTCCTCTTCAACGGGGACATCCCGGCCATCACGGCCGTGAACAACCTGCTCGTGGCCATGATCGACAACGAGCTCTATCAGCATTCCCCGCTGGACGTCGACCCGGAGCGGATCGTCCTTCCTCGGGCAATGGACATGAACGAGCGGTCCTTAAGGAGCATCATGGTCGCCGAGGACGACAAGCACACCGTCCCGCACCACTCCTCCTTCGTCATCACCGCCGCCAGCGAGATCATGGCGATTTTCTGCCTCGCCCGGGACGAGGAGGACTTCCTTGACCGGGTCGAGGACGTCACTCTGGCCTATTCCCGCAGCGGAAGGAGGATCACGGCGAAGGATCTCCACTGCCGCAACGCCGTCCGCTTCCTGATCCATACGGCCCTCTACCCGAACCTCGTCCAGACGAAGTTCCATACGCCCGCTCTCGTCCACGGCGGTCCTTTCGCCAACATCGCCCATGGGACCAACTCCCTCATCGCGACGGACCTCGGCCTGAAGCTGGCCGACTATGTCGTCACCGAGGCCGGCTTCGGAAGCGACCTCGGGATGGAGAAGTACCTCGACATCGTCTCCCCCTTAGGGGGCTTCCATCCTTCCCTCGTCGTCCTCGTCGCCACGGTGAGAGCCCTGAAGCTACACGGCGGAGTCAAGTTCGAAAACCTCGACGAGAAGAACGTCAAGGCCGTCGAGGAAGGCTCAAAGAACCTGCTGAAGCATCTTTCGAACGTAAAGAAATATCATCTTCCGGTTCTTGTCTCCCTGAACCGCTTTGCCTCCGACACGGAGGAGGAGCTTGAGGCCGTCGAGAAGATCCTGAGCGAGAACGGCTACGAATGGTCCTTAAACAGCTCCTACCTCGAAGGGCCTCAAGGCGCCATGGACCTAGCCCGAAAGGCGAAGGCCTTGGCGGACAGCAAGGAGAGCGATGGCTTTGCGCCGATTGTCCGTCCGGACATGACCGTCCCGGAGAAGATCGAGACGATCGCCCGGGAAATCTACGGCGCCTCGGGCGTCGAGTACAGCGAGAAGGCGAAGAGACAGCTCCTCGACTTCGAGGACCCGTTCTACGACGGCTATTCCGTCGTCGTCAGCAAGACGCCGAACTCCCTCAGCGACGACCCGAAGAAGCTGAACGTCCCCAGCCACGTGCTCCACGTCCGAGACTTCCGTGTCTTCACCGGGGCGAAGTTCCTAGTCCCGATGACGGGTGACGTCTTCACCATGCCAGGCCTTCCAAAGGTGCCGGCCGCCAAGGACATGGCCTCGACCGAGCGATGAGAATCCTCTCTGGCAAGGCCCTTAGGCCAACGCTTCTTCACTCCCTCGAGCAGGATCCGCTTCTTTCGAGTCTGTCCTTCCTCCTCGTGAGGGAGGAGGACGGGGCGGATGCCGCCGCCTATCTCGCCGGGATCGAGAAGACCCTCTCGTCCCTGAAGATTCCCTACGAGGAGCTTCTCCTCCGGAAGGAGGAGAGCGAACAGGAGGCAAAGGCACGTCTCCTATCCCAAATGCCGTCCAGGATGGTCATCCTCGCTCAGCCGCTCCTATCGTCTCACGCTGTCCTTACGGAATCTCTTCCGGCTCTTCAGGATCCGGACATGCAGACTTTGGAGAACCTCGGCCGCCTCGCTTCCGGCGACCTCGGCTACCTTCCGGCGACCGCCCAGGCGGTCCATTACCTTCTAGACGCCTATTCCATCGACCTCGCCGGAAAGAAGGTTCTCGTCCTCGGGCGGAGCAACGTGGTCGGTAAGCCTCTTTCTCTTCTTGCCCTGAAGGAGGCCGCCTTCGTCAGCGTCGCCCACTCGAAGGTGCCGTTAGAAAAAATCCGGAGCGAAGCGAAAGAGAGCGACGTCCTCTTCCTTGCCACCGGGAAGGAAGGGCTCCTCCGGAAGGAGGACCTTAAGAAGGGGGCCATCGTCGTCGACTGCGGGTTCCACGACGGGAAGGGAGACCTTGGCTTCGTCCCGGACGAGGAGGACGAGATCTCCTATACGCCGGTCCCGGGCGGTGTGGGTGCCCTCACGCGGCTGATGGTCGTGAAGAACGCCCTCTTCCTGCTAAGGAAATCCCTCAGAAAGAACTAAGACGAAAGACAGCGGACCGGTTCCACGCCGGTTCGCTGTCTTTTACTTCTTCTTCCGGGGAATGTAGGGATCCTTGATTCCGGCAAGCCGAGCCGCCTTCCGGATCCGGTGCCGTTCCCGGACGGAGGTGTGGAAGCATCCGCCGTTCTTCTTCTCCTCCTCGTTCTCCTCGACGGTCTTCTGGAACATGCCGAGAAGCTTCTGGACGCAGGCTTCCAGCTGGAAAGTCTTTCCGTATTCGACGTACTTCGGGGAAAGCTCCCGGATGACCTCCGGATGCTCGTAGAAGTACTCGATCCGCTCCTTCAGGGAGCGGTAGTCTCCGGCCTTGAAGAGGCATCGCGGATCAAGGGCGAAATGGTTCGTCGCCGAGACCTTGCTGTCGCTGATGACCGGGACGTTCCCGCAGCTAAAGGCCTCGATGCAGGAGATGGCCTCGCTCTCGGCGTCGGAGGCATGGATGTAGAGGTCCGTACTGTTGAGGACGACCTTCAGCTCGGCCTGGTTGACGAACTTGAAGATGGCGGGGTTACGGAGATACTTCCGGCTCATCTTCTCTAGCTTCTTCTTCCTCGGCCCGAGCCCGCAGAAGACGACCTGAATCCGGTCGTTGTACTTCGAATGCCCGACGGCCTTCAGGATCAGGTCCTGACGCTTCTCCGGGGAGAGACGTCCGACCATCGTGATGACGAACCTCCCCTGGAGCTCCTTCGGCCTTGTGACCGGCATCGGATGGAAGGAGGGGTCGACGCCATTGGAAATCGGGAAGATGTCGTTCCGGTAATGGTGCTTCAGCATCTGCTCCTTCATCATCTCGCTCGGCGTGTGGACGTTCCGGACGTAGTGGTAGGTCCAGCGTTTGAAGAGCGAGTAGATCAGGGCGTTGACGAAGGAAAGATGGCCCATGCCGATGTTGTAGCTGACGTTCTCCGGCTGGACGTGCATGGCCGAGCTGACGGCAATGCCCATGCTGACGGCGAGAGGCCGCACCTGGTTTTCCAGGTGGAACGGCATAAAGAGATGGACGACGTCCGAGCCCTGGAGGAACTCCCTCAGCTTCGGATAGTCCTCCTTCGTAAGACGGGCAAGGTACATCCCGTTGCCTTCGATGAGCGGGTTGAACGGTCCGAAGTTGATGACATGGCACGGGAAAATCCGGTAGGCGCTCAGGTCGACATCGGCGTTCTTCGGAACGAGGCAGACGAAACGGACCTCGTTGCCCATCCGCCGAAGCACTTCCGCCGACCGCATCGCCGTGACGGAGGTTCCGTTCGTGGTCAGGCCAAGAAGATCCATGACATAAGTGATGACCATGCATTGCGCCCCCTGGAGTCTGTCTTCCCATTCTAAAGGAGCCCCTTCTCGACTGCAATGGTTGTTCCGTCAAACCGAACCGGGGAAGCGATGCCTCTCTTCCGGATAGAAACAAGAAAGCCCGGTCCGAGGCCGGGCTAAGGAAACTAGACGTCCAGCTTGTCCGGATCGAACTCGGAGAGGACGTCCTGGACGCCCTGGCTGACTCTCGCTAGGGTGTCTCCGTCCATCGGGTTCGCCAGTCCGGCCTTGCTTAAGAGCTTCCGGAACGGAAGGGTTCCGCCGAGCTCGCAGAAGGAGACGTACTTCCGGAAAGCTGCCTTCCAGTCCTTCCGGCTTTCGAGGAAGAACTCCAGCGCGACGATATAGGCGATCGTGTAGTCCAGGTAGTAGAGCGGATTTTCGAAGACGTGATGCTGATGCTCCCAGAAGCCGCCGGAAGCGAGGAATGCGTTGTCCTCGTAGTCCAGGTGGGGGAGGTAGAGCTTCTCGATCTTCCGCCAGTAGGCCTTCCGCTCCTGATGGGTCAGGTTCGGATTCTCGTAGCAGTAGGTCTGGAAGTCGTCGATGATGTCGCCGTAGGGAAGGAAGGTGATGGCGTCGCAGAGATGCTGGTAGCGGTACTTGTCCGCTGCCTTGCCGAAGAACTGCTCCATCCAGGGGTACGTCAGGAACTCCATGGACATGGAGTGCATCTCACAGCACTCGGCGCCCGGGGAACGGTAGTTCGGCACTTCCTGAACCCCGCCGAGGAACCCCTGCAGCGAATGGCCGAACTCGTGGGTCAGGGTGTCCACGTCCTCGGAAGTGCCGTTGGAGTTGGCAAAGATGAACGACGTCTTCAGTCCGCTAAGCCAGCACATGAATCCGCCACCGGCCTTGCCCGGACGGGCCATGAGGTCAAGACAGCCGTGATCCGCCATCTGGTTGAAGTACTGCGAGGCGATCGGGCTCATGTCCGCGTACATCTTCCTCGCATCGTCGACCAGTTCCGGCATGCCGCCCTGCGGAACGGGGTTACCGGACTTATAGAACATCGCCCAGTCGTAGTAGTGCATGCCGTCGGGATAGCCGAGGCGCTTCTTCTGGGCTTCGTGGATGCGGTTCGCGACCGGGACGATGTACTCGAGAATCTTCTGGCGGTAGCTCTTGGCATCCTCCGCCGTCCAGTCGAGACGCCCCATGCGGGCGTAGCCAAGGCCGAGGTAGTTCGGATAGCCGAGCTTCTTGGCCATCCTCGTCCGGACCTGAATCATGCGGTCGTAGATCCGGCCAATCTCCTCATCGTGGTTGGCATAGTAGCCCCAGACTAAGGAGCTTGCCTCCCGGCGGACTTCCCGGTCCGGATCGTCGAGGAACTTCCCCATCTGGGAGAGGGAATAGTTCGTTCCCTTATAGGTGATGAGGGCAGAGGAGATCAGGTTCACGTATTCCGAGCTCAGCTTGTTCTCCTCGACGAGGTCCTCGACGATGGCCGGGGAGAAGGTCTTGTTGGAGAGCTCGATCTCCTCGAAGAGAAGGGAGCCGAACGTCGACTCCAGCTCTTTCCGGAACGGAGAGGCGAGAAGGACCTGGTCAAAGGCATTGGAGGCTTCCTGAATCTTCGGGCCGTTCTCGTCGACGAAGTCGGAGAGGGAGCGGTAGTACTCGTCCTTGGTGTCCATCTCATGACGGATGTAGACGAGGTTGAAGGCCGTAGAGACGTCATCCGAGAGGACGAAGGAGTCCCGGACGACCGAAGCGGCCTCCTCCGGGCTCTTGGCCTCCGAAAGCGCCTTGGTCAGTTCGCCGTAAGCGGCGACGATCTTGGCCACGTCCGGCTTCTCGACCGGGACGTCCTTCAGTAAGCCGAAGTGTTCATCGAAATGCTGAATTCCAGAGAAAGTTCTCATTCTGCCCTTCCTTTCTGATGGTGAGAAAACATCTATCTCCATTATACCGGGTCTTCGCTCGGAAACGAGGAGGAATGACCAGCAAAGGCTTTCCACGGGACGTCAACCGGTCCGCCTCCTTTCTCCTCTTCCCGGCCCAGCCTTGGCCAAAAGGAGCCGAGACCGAAAAAGAGGAGAATCTGACCACGGCCACTTTACCGCTATGGTAAAATAGCCATGTTTAATCAAAGAAAGAGGTACGCATGGCCAAGGAAGAGTTCAGTCTGGACTTCTACGGGAAGAAGCTGACGGTTTCGACGGGGGAGATTGCCAAGCAGGCGGACGGCTCCTGCTTCATCGGCTACAACGACACCCGGGTTCTCTGCGCCGTCGTCGGTGCGAAGGAAGCGAAGCTGGGGCAGGATTTCTTCCCGCTCACCGTCAATTACTTCGAACGGCAGTACGCGGCCGGTAAGATTCCGGGATCGTTCTTACGCCGGGAAGGACGTCAGTCGACCCGGGAGACTCTGATTTCCCGTCTCATCGACCGTCCGATCCGTCCGATGTTCCCGGAAGGATACATCAACGAAACGCAGATCACCTGCACGACCATGAGCGCCGATCCGGATGCCGCTCCGGATGTCGCGGCGATGTTCGGCGCCTCCCTGGCGCTCTGCATCTCCGACATTCCGTTCGATGAGCCGATTGCCGGCGTCCATGTCGGACGCATCGACGGGAAGCTCGTCATCAATCCGGGCGAGGAGGAGATGGCCAAGAGCGACATCAACCTCACGGTCGCCGGCACGGAGCAGGCCATCAACATGGTCGAGGCCGGTGCGGCGGAAGTCAGCGAGGACGACATGCTCGACGCGCTGATGTTCGGCCATGAGGCCATCAAGAAGCTCTGCGCCTTCGAGAAGGAGATCATCGCCAAGGTCGGCAAGCCGAAGCGTCCGCTCAACGTCTATAAAATCGACGAGGCGTTCGCCAAGAGCTGCCGGGAGTATGTCGCTCCGGGACAGACGGAGACGACGGAAGCCCGGATCACGAAGGCCGTCAGCATTTTCGACAAGCTCGAACGTCAGAACACGATCGATGCCCTGGAGAAGGAAGTCCTCGACATCGTCGATGCGAAGGAATACAAGACTGCCCAGCTCCACGACATCGCGATGAGCGAGGCCAAGGAAGTCCTGGAGGACGTCGTCCGCAAGGAAGTCCGCCGTCTCATCACGGTCGACAAGATCCGTCCGGACGGACGGAAGGTCGACGAGATCCGTCCGCTCGACGCGCAGGTCCACATCCTGCCGCGGGCTCACGGCTCCGCCATGTTCACCCGTGGCCAGACCCAGGTCATCTCGGCCTGCACCCTCGGTTCCTTGGAGGAAGCCCAGATTCTGGACGACGTCGTCGGCCCGGATTCGAAGCGCTGGATGCACCACTACAACTTCCCGCCGTTCTCCGTCGGTGAGATGGGACGGACCGGTATGCCCGGCCGTCGGGAAATCGGCCACGGCATGCTCGGCGAGCGTGCCTTAAGCTACGTCCTTCCTTCGGAGGACGAGTTCCCGTACACCATCCGCTGCGTCGCGGACGTCTGCGAGAGCAACGGCTCGTCTTCTCAGGCGAGCATCTGCGCCTCCTGCATGGCCCTGATGGACGCCGGCGTCCCGATCAAGGCTCCGGTCTCCGGCATTGCGATGGGCCTCATCACTTCCGGCCCGCTCGACGGCAACCATCCGTACACGATCCTGACGGATATCCAGGGCATGGAAGACCATCTCGGCGACATGGACTTCAAGGTCGCCGGAACGCCGAACGGCATCACGGCCCTTCAGATGGATATCAAGATTCGCGGCATCACGAAGGACATCCTCCGCGAGGCGCTCTACCAGGCCAAGCCGGCCCGTAAGCAGATTCTGGACGTCATGCTCAAGGCCATCCCGGCGCCTCGGGAAGAGCTGAGCGAGTACGCCCTCAAGATGAAGCGGTTCAACATCATTCCGGACAAGATCCGGGAGGTCATCGGCAGCCAAGGCAAAGTCATCAACGGCATCGTCAAGGACTGCAACAACGACGTCAAGATCGACATCAACGATGACGGACGCGTCATCATCTACTCGGTCCATAAGGACATGATTGAGAAGGCCTACAACGAAGTCATGGCGATTGCCAAGGTTCCGGCCGTGGGCGAGGTCTACGACGCCAAGGTCGTCCGGATTGAGTCCTACGGCGCCTTCGTCCGTCTCTACGGCAACACCGACGCGCTCTGCCACGTCAGTAAGCTCGGCTGGAACCGGGTCGACCGGGTCGAGGACGTCTGCCACATGGGCGACACCCTGAAGGTCATCATCACCAACATCGACAGTCAGGGCCGGATCGACGTCAGCCACCGCGAGTTCCTTCCGAAGCCGGAAGGATACGTCGAGCGGCCGGATCGTCCGAGCCGTCCGTTCCACCACGACCATCACTAGACCGGCGCTGTAAGGTACCGTCATTGTCGAGGCGAGGGGATTCCCTCGCCTCTTTTTTCTCCCCGGATGGAGCCGGCCGACAAGAAAAAAAACGGAGCTTCCGAGGAAGTCCGTTCTGGATTCCTGCGGCCAGGTTTAGGCGAAGGCGGAAATCCGCTTCCGGAGGTATGGCTCTAGGGCGAGGACGTCCCTCGCCTTTCCTTCGGCCTTCTCGAGGTCCAAGGCCACTTCATGGAACAGACGGTCCCCGAAGAGGACCGTTTCGTCGAAGGAGAAGGGACCGGTCCCGGCGGCAAGTAGCCCGGCTAAGAAGCCGGCCAGCGCATCGCCGCTTCCGGCATGGGCTAGAACCGGCGTCGGAACGTCCCCGGGGTCCAGGACCTCGCCTTGGGAAGTCACCAGCAGGGAGCGGGCGCTCTTTAGGAGAATCGAAACCTGGTAGGCCTTCGCAAAGGCGATTGCCGAGGCAAGGAGTTCCTTCGGGTCCCGGGAGAGCGGCCTCTGCTTCAGCAGGCGGCCGGCCTCGCCAAGATGCGGCGTTAGAAGGATGTGGCTGGCTGGGTTCTTCCTTTCCAGAAGGGAAGGATCCTTCGCAAGGAGGTTGAGGGCCCCGGCGTCCAGGAGGAGGTTTCCGCCGTAACCGGTGACAAGGTCAGAGAGGAAGCGCAGGTTTCCTTCGTTCTCCTCGATTCCGTTTCCAAAGAGGAGGCTATTCGCCTCGGAAAAGAGCGTCCCGTCGGACGGAGGAAGGAAGGTGTTTTCCTCGGTCTTGACGTCGGCTCTGATCGAGATCAGGGGCGCCCGGGAGAAGACGATGCCCTGAACCGCCTCGGGAACACCCAGCAGAAGATAGCCGGGCGAGGCTAGCTCGGCGAAGGAAGAAGCAATCAGGACGGAAAGCGGGTAGCGGGTGGAGCTTCCCAAAAGGGTCGCCTTCCCGAAGTCGTTCTTGATGCTCTCTGCGGGACGGTCCTGGAACAGGGCCCGTCCCATCGCTTCCTCGTCAAAGCCTTTCCTTGGCATTCTTTCGCTCCTCCTTCCAGACGGACTCCAGCTCCTTCTTTCGCACCGAATAACGCTCCCGGAAGGAAGCCTCCGTCTCCTTGCAGGCCCAATAAAGATGGGCCTTGACGGAAACGGAGAGAAGGGGAAGGGAAAGGAAGTAGGAGGGATCCTCGGCCGATACCTCCCGGAGGATCCGCTTCAGGGCCTCCGTGAAGGAGGCGGCGAAATCCTTCCGGCTATGGGTCAGAGAAGGGGTCCTCTGGCAGTAATGGTACAGAGGCTTCCGGTAGAACTCGACCCGGTCGGCCTTCATCAGGCACCGGACAAAGAACACCCAGTCCTCGTAGAGTCCTAACTCCGAGGGGAAGCGGATCTTCTCCCGGAGGAGGAAATCCCTCCGGTACAGCCTTCCCCAGCAGTAGGCCCGGAGGTTCAGGCCGCGGAAGGAAAGGAAACGGGAGAGGGCCTTTCGTCCGGTCGTCTTGGAACGGATTCGCGCCCACTGAAGATGCTTCGTCGGACCATACATATAAAAGCCACAGCTGACGATATCCGCCATCGACTTCTCCGCCTTGGCGTAGAGGAAGGAAAGGAAGTTCGGGCTTAGCTCGTCGTCGCTGTCCACGAAGGCGACGTACTTTCCCCGGGAGAGGAGGAGGCCGACGTTGCGGCTCGCCGAGACGCCGTAGTTCTTCTCGCTCGGATAGACCCGGAAAAGATCCGGGTACGAGCGGGCGTACTCCTCGCAGACTTCCTCGCTCCCGTCCGTGCTTCCGAAGGGAACCAGGAGAATTTCGTAACGTTCCTGAAAATCCTGGTTCTTCAGGGAATCGAGGCAGCTATGCAAGGCGGCCTTCGACTGATAGATGGGGACAATCAAGGAAATCTGAACCTGGGACATCGGATTCATGATAGCACAGGCCCCGCAATTTTGACGAGACGCCCCGGTAGGCCGGGCCTCTAAGCTATAATGAAGGGAGCATGTTCCTTCCGCTCAATGCCCTTTCCGCCTACGACTTCGGCCGTTCCCTCCTCCGCCCGGAGGCCTTCGCCTCGCGGGCCAAGGAGCTTGGCTATCCGGCCGTCGGGATGGCGGATCCTACCGTCTACGTCTATCCTTCCCTGGAGAAAGGGGCTCTTTCCAGTGGAATAGCCCCCGTCTTCGGCTATCGGATCCGCTTCCCCTTCACCTCCGAGAAGAACCTGGACGCCGTCCTTTTCCTGAAGGACGAGAAAGGATACGACAACCTTTGCGCGTACCTGGCCAACGAGCGTAGAGATCTTCCGATGGGAGAGCGTCAGCTTGCCCAGTACCATGAGGGCTGGATGCTCGTCGTCGAAAGCCTCGACGACGCCTTCCGCCTGGAGGAAGGACGTACGGCCTTAAGCAAGTTCCTCTTCCCGCTCCACCGCCTCTTCGGCGAGGATTTCTACCTCGGAATCGCGGTCGTGACCCCGGAAGACGTCGAGTTCAGCAAGGAACTGGAAGCTTATGCCCGGGATAACGGCATTAAGACGGTCGCCTTCCCGCGGATCCAGTATCTCCAGAAGAAGGACGCCCGGTCTCTTTCCCTGCTCGAGGCGGGGATGAGGAAGGAAAAGCGCTCGGAGGAAGACCTTCCGACCGGAGGGCCTTACTTCCTCCTTTCCCCGGCCGTCGCCGAGAAACTCTACTCTCCTTCGATGCTCAAAGGATGTGAAGAGATTGCTTCGAAAGCGAAATTCCGTCTCTTCGGCCACCGCGGAAAGCAGTATCAGTTTGAAAGCGATGACGAGATTCTGAAGGAGAAGGCCAATTCCGGCCTTCGGAAGAGAAAGGGCGATTCGGTTCCCGAAGAGTACCAGAAGCGGCTCGACTATGAGCTTAGCGTCATTGCCTCCCGGCATTTCTCCTCCTATTTCCTGCTCGTCTCCGACTATGTCCAGGCGGCGAAGGACAACGGCATCAAGGTCGGTCCGGGAAGAGGATCGGCCGCCGGCTCGCTTGTTTCCTATGCTCTTGGCATCGTCGAGCTCGACCCCCTCTTCTACCACCTCTCCTTCGAGCGGTTCCTCAACCCGATGCGGTCGAACATGCCGGATATCGACGTCGACTTCGACAGCGAGCGGCGGGACGAGGTGATTGCCTATCTCCGGAGGAAGTACGGCGAGGACCACGTCACCGCCATCGGCACCTTCTCGACGTTGAAGCCGAAGAGCGCCCTGAAGTGGGTCGGTCCGGTCCTCTCCGTCGGCGAGAACCGGCTAAGCCGGCTTCTCTCCGCGGTCTCGGACTACGCCTCCACGTTCAAGGAGGCGGAGGAGGACAACTATAGCGGATACCGACTGAGGAAACTGCTCAAGGATCCCTACTACTCCCTTCTCGTGGAGGAGGCGACGCCGCTTCTTGGTCTTCCGGTGAACACGAGCCAGCATGCCGCCGGCGTCATCGTCAACGAAGAGCCGGTCTCCCTCTACTGTCCCCTCTCCGACGGGAAGAGCGGGGTGACCGCCTACGAGTTTCCGGACCTGGAGGCGATGGGCTACCTCAAGTGCGACATTCTCGCTCTCAACAACCTGACCTTCCTCCAGCACCTGGAGAAGCGGATTCAGGGAAGGGGCGAGCCCCTTCCGGACATCGAGGCCCACCGGAACGATCCGAAGGTCTACCAGCTTCTCAACACCCTGTCCCTTTCGAACGTCTTCCAGCTCGACGGGAAGGGCATGCGGGAGGCCATCCAGATGGTGCATCCGGACAGCTTCGAGGACCTCTGCGCCCTGATTGCCCTCTACCGGCCGGGGCCGAAGGACTACATCCCCTCCTTCGCCCGCCGGAAGCACGGCGAGGAGAAGATCGTTTACAAGGACAAGCGGCTGGAGCCGATCCTGAAGGAGACGTACGGCATCCTGATTTATCAGGAGCAGGTCATGGAGACCGCGAAGGCAATCGCCGGCTTCTCCCTGGCGGAGGCAGACCTGCTGAGACGGGCAATCTCGAAGAAGAAGGCCGGACTCATGGACGCCTACCGGCAGAAGTTCCTGGACGGAGCGACGAAGAACGGCATCGCACCGGAGGTCGCTAGCTCCATCTATGACGACATCGAGAAGTTCGCCGGATACGGATTCAACAAGAGCCACAGCTACAGCTACGGCATGGTCGCGTTCGAGTTCCTCTATTACAAGACCTATTATCCGAAGGACTTCTATGCGCTCTCCTTCCTGAGCGCTCCCTGCGGAAGCCTCTCCTTCCTTCAGCTGGCTAGAGAGCTCTCGAAACGGGGCGTCCGGATTCAGGCGCCGGACATCAATCTTTCCCTGGAGAGCGAAGTCCGCTTCCTTGACGATAAGGCCTACCTTCCGCTCAATGCGGCCGGAAGGGGAAACGAAGCCCTTCTTCAGTCCTTCCTTCAGAACCGGTCGGAGAAGAACTACGAGGGATTCTTCGACTTCCTCTGCCGGAACGAGAAGGAGCTTGGAAAGAACGGGGCCGAGACCACGGTTCAGAATCTGATCGACAGCGGTGCCTTTGATTCCTTCAGCTCCTCCCGTGCGGCCATGCGGGACTCCTATTCCCAGTATCTCGGCTATGCCCGCTTCGGCATCGATCCTTCCCTCGTCCCCAAGCTGACGGAAGAGAAGGAGGACCTCGGAGAGCGCCTCTACCGGGAGAAGAAGGCGCTCGGCCTCATCCTCTCCTTCCGCCTGTCCTCCCTAGGAACGAAACCCGGCTACGAGACGCTTCTCCTCAGCGACGACGCCCAGTGGGAGACAAGGCACGTCCTCACCTTCGAAAGCGAGACGAAGACCTACTTCGTCCACTTCCCAAGGAGGCCCGAGCTGAAGAAGAACCAGTTCGCCTACGTGAAGGCCGACTTTGGCTCCCGGTACCGGACCCTGGAAGGAGAGAGCCTCCTCCCCTTAAACGGGACCGGCAATCCTCGCTAAAGCCGTCCTAGACGACATCTGACCTTTGAGAAAGGACTATCCCCATGAGCAAGACCTATATCGTCGACGGCAACTCCCTCCTCTTCCGTTCCTACTTCTCGACGGCCTACACCGGCAATCTGATGACCAACGCGAACGGCGTCCCGACCAACGCCGTCTTTGCTTTCCACAACCTGATGAAGAAGATCAAGGCCGACCTGAAGGAAGGAGACCGCCTCTTCGTCTCCTTCGACACGGGGAAGCCGAGCTTCCGGAAGAAGGAGTTTGCGGACTACAAGGCCCAGCGGGCCCCGGCGCCGGCCGAGCTCGTCGCCCAGATGCCGATTGCCCGCGACCTGCTCACGGCGATGGACATCCACTGGAAGGAAGAGGAAGGCTACGAAGGAGACGACCTGGCCGGCAGCATGGCGGCGATCGCCGCAAAGAAGGGAGACGAGGTCACCCTCTTCACCTCCGACAAGGACTTCCTTCAGCTGCTCTCCCTCGGGCCGAACGTCTCCGTCTGCTTCCTGAAGAAGGGACTGACGGAGACCCTCCTCTACCGGGCGGACAACCTGAAGGAGCTTTTCGGCCTGAACCCGGACCAGATCACCGACTTCAAGGGCATCGCCGGCGACCCGAGCGACAACTACAAGGGCATCAAAGGCATCGGGGAGAAGACGGCGATGAAGCTTCTTGACCAGTACGGAACCCTGGAGGGAATCCTTGAGGCGGCAAAGAAGGATCCTTCCTCCAAGACGAACCAGAAGATCGTCGCCGGAGAGAAGGACGCCCTCTTCTTCAAGGAGCTGGCCCGGATCGAGACGGACCTGCCGCTCGAGAAGGATTATGACGCCTCCCTCTACGTTCCTTACCACCGGGAGAAGATTCTCGCCTTCTACGAGAAGTACCAGCTGAGGCAGTTCATCCAGAAGATCGACCAGCTTCCGGGGCTCGTCTCTTCCTCGGACCAGATGACCCTCTTCGAGTCGAGCGACGCCGTCGAAGAGAAGACGAGAGAGGAGAGCGTCCTGAAGAAGCGCCCGCTTTCTCTTATCCACTCCTTGGCCGAGGTCAAGGAGCCTCTGAAGGGCCTCATCTACGTCTCGGACGGGAGCAATGAAAACCTGGCGACGCTGACCGGCTTCCTCCTCGGAACGGAAAAGGGGCTCTATTCCCTTGCCCTGGAGGATGCGAAGAAGGACGGAGGGTTCCTCTCCTACCTGAAGTCGAGCGAAAAGAAGGCAACTTACGACCTGAAAGGCTTGGACGTCCTTCTCTCACGGAACGGGCTGCCTTTCCTTTCCGGCGTCTCCTTCGACCTTCTGATCGCCACCTATCTGATCAATCCGGACTGCGGCCAGAAGACCGAGGAGCTTCTTTCCAGTTACGGCCTTACGCTGGATCCGGAGGAGTCATTACCGGCTCAGGTCCTCTCCGCCACCTTGGACCTTCAGGACTCCGTCCGGAAGCGGATTGAGGAAAACCAGGAAACGGATCTCTTCGAGAAGACCGAGCTTCCGCTCAGCGTCGTTCTGGCCAAGATGGAGCTAGAAGGATTCCCGATGGACGTCGACACGTTGAAGGAGATCGGAACGGAGTACGCTTCGACCCTGAAGCGGCTGGAAGAGGAAATCTACGGCCTTGCGGGAGGAGAGTTCAACATCAACTCGACCAAGCAGCTCGAGGACCTGCTCTTCCACAAGCTCTCGATTCCCCGAGCCAAGGGGGAGAAAGGAACCTCGGTCGAAGTCCTGAACAGCCATCTCGAGGACCATCCCATCGTCGGGAAGATTCTGGAGTATCGGACCTACAAGAAGCTCGTCAGCGGCTACACGGAGGCCTTACCCAAGCACCTCTTCCCGGACGGGAAGATCCACGCCCTCTACAACCAGGCCATGACCGCGACCGGAAGGCTTTCCATGAGCGAGCCGAACCTGCAGAACATCACCATCCGCAACGAAGTCGGAAAGAGCATCCGGAAGGCCTTCTTCTATCCGGACCACGAGTTCCTCTTCCTCTCCATCGACTACTCCCAGATCGAGCTGAGGGTCCTCGCCAGCGTCGGGAACATCCCAGCCCTGAAGGAGATCTTCCGGGAGGGGCTCGACATCCACCGAGCGACGGCGGCCCGGGTCTTCGGCAAGAAGATCGAGGACGTCACGCCGGAGGAGAGGCGACGGGCCAAGGCCGTCAACTTCGGCATCGTCTACGGGATCTCGGCCTACGGGCTCTCTCAGCGCCTCGGGATCCCCCGGGAGGAGGGGAGCGCCTTAATCTCCTCCTTCAAGAAGGCCTTCGAAGGGATCGACGAGTTCCAGAAGCGCTGCATCGCCCAGGCCGAGGAGAACGGCTACGTCACGACGATCCTCAACCGGAGGCGCTACCTTCCTGACATCCGGTCCCAGAACCATGCCTTAAGAAGCTTCTCGGAACGGGCCGCCGTCAACACGACCATCCAGGGAAGCGCCGCCGACCTGATTAAGGCTGCCATGGTCCAGTGCCAGGACCTGCTGGAGAAAGGCGCATACCGTACGAAGATCATCCTTCAGATCCACGACGAGCTGATCTTCAAGGTTCCGAAGGACGAGCTAAACGCCGTCCTTCCGAAGCTAAAGGAGACCATGGAGCACGCCCTTCCTCTCGACGTGCCGCTCTTGGCGGAGGCAAACTGGGCCGACAACTGGTACGACGCCCACTAGAAAGACCATGCCTGAGCTACCGGAAGTCGAGACCGTCCGACGGTCCTTAGAGAAGAAGCTTACCGGCGCCGTACTGAAGGCGCCGGTCGTCCTTTACGCCCCCTCCTTCCTTTCGAGGAAGGAGGACGTTTCGAGAGCCTTCCCCGGGGCGGTGCTTTCTATCGGCCGGAGAGGAAAGTACCTCCTCCTTGCTCTTTCCACGGGCTATACCCTCCTCTTCCATCTTCGGATGGAGGGAAAGCTCTTCGTCGAGGAGAAGGAGCCGGAAGAAAAGCGGCATCTCTCCCTCTACCTCCCCTTCAAAGGAAGGGAAGGCGGGCTCTACTTCTTCGACACGCGTCGGTTCGGCCGCCTCGTCCTTCTCCGGGAGGGAGAGGAAGGACCGCTTTGCCGCGTCGGCAAGGAACCGAGCGAGATCGAAGACGCCGAGGAAATGCACCGGCTTCTTCATGGTCAGAGGCGGCCGCTAAAGGAAGTGATCATGGACCAGTCCGTCATCGCCGGGATCGGCAACATCTACGCCGACGAGACGCTCTTTGCCGCCCGCCTCTCTCCCTTCCGTCCGGCTTCTTCCTTGAGCCTCGCGGAATGTGGCCGTCTTCTAAAGGAGAGCCAGCGCATCCTCCGACAGGCGATCGAGGCTCACGGCTCGACCGTAAGGACGTTCCAGTCGGACGAGAACCATGCCGGAGACTATCAGGAGCACCTCCTCGTCTACGGGCGGGAAGGAAAGGAGTGCCTGGTCTGTAAGAAGGCCAAGATCGGCTACCGGAAACTTTCCGGACGGGGAACGCATTTCTGCCCGGTCTGTCAGCATACTGGAATCACCCTTGCTGTAACGGGAAAAATCGGCTCTGGAAAAAGCCTTGTCTGTTCTTACTTCGAAAAGCTCGGCTATGTCCGCTTCTCTTCCGATGAGGCCGTCCATCAGCTTTATTCGGACGAGCGCTTCCTCAACCGGCTCAAGACGAAGTTCCCCTTCCTTTTCACCCCTGAGCTCGACAAGGGAAGGATTACCCTTCTCCTTTCCTCGGACCCGTCCTTCCGGCGCCAGTACGAAGCCGTTCTCTTTCGTGAGGTGAGAGCCCTTGCGGAGCGCTTCCTCAACCGGAACGACGGGAAGGATAAGGTCCTGGAAGTACCGCTTCTCTTCGAAAGCCACATGGACAAGCTGGCCGACGTGAAGATCGGCGTCGAGACAACGAAGCAGAGGAAGCACCTGAAGGAGCGGGGAGACCAAGACATCGACACACGGCTGAAGTTCAACGACCTCAACCACTACGACCGGCACCGTCACGAGATGGACTACATCCTCACGACCGACTCCACGAAGAAGGCGCTGAAGGAGGAGGTCCTCCAGGTCCACTGGGATCTTCAGCGAAGGTTTTATCCGGACTAAGAGGGAGCGCCCGTTCCTTCCCGGCCGGCGAAGAAGGCGTGATTCTCTTACCGGATTTTAAGAAGGCGAATCGAAGGAGAGAACGTGTGGAAGGCAACGGATCCTGCGACTCTTTCTTCCGATGAGAGTCCTTTCGTTGTGGTCGTCGCCGTCACAAGGGACAAGAATTCGAACCCCTTCATTCAGTGAAGAGAATCCTCAGCTCGTCAGATACTTAGGATAAAGCTCCCCTTCGTGTACTCCCCAAGTCGGCTTCTAACCGCATCGTTTCTCCCGATGCCAGAACCTCCATCGACGATCCGTTGGGCCATGGGTGCGAAATCACCGGAATCTTCTGGTAGTTTCTGACGTTTAGGTATCTCCTTTTCTTGGACTTTATAAGACCCTAGGTCGATTGTGGTTCTTCCTAGGTAGACTCCAGAAAGAGAGAGATTGTCCGACCATCGATCGGATTGGTTCCTTCCGGGGAGGGCCAGAACCAAAAAAAGACCGGAGCAATCCGGCCTAGTTCAGCGGATATCCGAGCGAGTCGAGGAACTTTACGTCAACAAGGCGAGGAATCCCCTCCTTCAGGGACTGGACGAAATCCGGCAGGTCGTTCCCGAGAAGGGAACAGCCGACGCAGGCTCCGTTGAGGACCAAGGTCAGGACGCCTTTCTGACAGTCCTTCACCCGGATGGAGCTTCCTTCCCTCGTCAGGAACGGCTCGAAATTCCGGACGAGGTTCTCAGCCTGGTCCAGGATGACGAGGTCCTCGCCCCGTGAGACCGGCCTAACGGCCGTCTTTTCCGGAATCGGATTCTTCTGGTTCGTTTCCATTTTTGGATAACTCCTCTGCCCGCTTTCGCAGGTCTTCCGCCTCTTGCTGGGCCTTTGCGGCCGCAGCCAGCCGGGCAATCAAGCTGTCGACATCCGGGGCCTTGTCGTCCTGGACAAGCTCAACCTTCGTGATCTCCGGAATCTCCTCCATCAGCATCACCTCGATGGTGTCGCTGACGTCGCTCGCCGCCAAGGAGCATCCGGAGCAAGCCCCGTTCATCGAGACGTAGCAGACGCCCGTCTCTTCGTCAAAGCGGGCGAGCTCGATATCGCCGCCTTCCTGGGCCAGATAGGGCCTCAGTCGGGAGAGAACCTCCTCGATCTTGGCTTCGACCGGTAAGAGGTCCTTCGGCTTCTCCTGGCTTGCCGGGTCAATCTTCACGTTCCCATCCATCGGGTTCTTTGTCGATTCCATACCATTACCTCCGAGCTGTCGCTTGAAACGATACTCTCCCTGCTTCGTTCCGTCTACTTCGACGACCGCTTTGACTTCTCGCTCTCGTAGAGCTTCTTGATGGCGAGGAAGGTCTCGTCGCTGATGTCATGCTCCATCCGGCAGGCATCGCGGTAGGCCGTATCCTCCTCGACGCCAAGCATCGTCAACAGTCCCCCGATGACTTCGTGCCGCTCATAGATCTTCGAGGCGATCTCACGCCCTTCCGGCGTGAGATGGAGGCAGTTTGCCTCATCGATGTAGACAAGGCCGCGGCTTTCCAGCTTCTTCAGGGCGACGCTGACGCTCGCTGCCGCATAGCCGAGCGAGTTGACGAGATCGACCGCCCGGACCGACGTCTTTCCTTCCTCTTCCAGCATCAGAATCCGTTCTAGATAGTCTTCCCGGGATTCGTTTGAGTTCACCAGATTCATGTCTGTATTCCGTCCTTAGGTTATTCTAAGGCCTTTTCCCGGAAAATCAACGAAGACGCTCTAGCTCGGACGGGTTCTTCCCTCCTCCCTTTTCTCGAAGGAAAGAAATACAATAAAGTCACCGACTATGGAGGAGTGAAATGAAAGTCACCGTCACCAACAAGAAGGGGTCCTCTTTGCTCTCCCTTCTTCCCGAAGACCAGAAGAGGACGTTCTTCTGCGCCAACGTCGCCGGAAAGATTAAGGACCTGAACTATGTGCTTACCACGGACGACCCGGTCACGATCGATTTCCTCGACAATACCTCGTTGGACGCCGTCCGGATCTACGAGACGAGCTTCCGCTTCTTAGTGGGCCTAGCCGTCAAGCGGATCGACCCGACCCTGGACGTCCGCTTCTTCTACAACATCTCAAGGGCCGTGTTCTGCCGGATCGTCAATCTAGACCAGACGCCGAAGAAGATCCGTCCCGACTTCGTCGAGAAGGTGAAGAAGGAAGTCGACCGCCTCGTTAAGGAAGACCTTCCCTTCGAACGGGTGCGGCTAAGCAAGGAAGAGGCCATCCGCCAGTACGAGAAGGAAGGATTCCAGAGCAAGATCGAGGTCCTGAAGTACCGGAGCGAGGACTTCGTCCACGTCTACCATGCCAAGGACGGGGACTTCGACTATTACGACTACCTCTACGGCTTCCTCGTCCCTTCGAGCGGCTTCCTAAAGGACTATGACCTGAGGTACTACGCCCCGGGCTTCCTGCTGCGCTTACCGAGAAGCGAGTGCCAGGGCCGGATCCCGCCCTTCGAGGACGAGATCAAGTTCGCTGCCACCCTGGCGGCCACCTCGCGCTGGGCGGAAGGGAACCACCTCGACACTGTCGCCGGAATCAACTCCTTCCTGAAGGAGTACTCTCCGATGGCCCTCGTCAACGTCAGCGAGTCCCGGATCAACAACATGCTCTCCGACCTCGGGGAGGACATCCTCGACGCCGAGGAGCCCATCCGGGTTATCTGCATCGCCGGCCCGAGCTCCAGCGGCAAGACCTCGTTCGCCAACCGCCTCCTCTATGAGCTGATGGCCCGTGGCAAGCGGCCGATCCGGATCAGCTGCGACGACTTCTACATCCCGAGGGAGAAACTCCTTCCGGGGACGAGCCTCGAGTCGATTGACGCCCTGGACCTCGACCTCTTCAACGGCGTCCTTTCCCGCCTGATCGAGGGTGAGGAAGTCACCCTTCCCCACTACGACTTCAAGGTCGGGGAGAGAAGCGACGGCGCCAGGATCCACCTCGACGAGAACGAGCCCATCATCATCGAGGGCATCCATGCCCTCAATCGGAAGATGACCCGTGGCATCGCCGAAATCAGCAAGTACCGGATCTACATCTCTCCTCAGCCTCAGGTGAACATCGATAACCACACCCCGCTAAGCATGACCGAGCTTCGATTGCTGCGCCGTATCGCCCGGGACGCCCGGACGAGAGGCTCCAGCGCCAAGGAGACCATCGACATGTGGCCGGAGGTGAGGGACGGGGAGTTCAAGTACATCTACCCGACCCAGGAGAACGCGGACTACGTCTTCGATTCCTTCCTTCCCTATGAGCCGAGCGCCTTAAGGAACCTCGTCCTGCCGCTCTTAGAGAAGATCACGCCCGAGGAACCGGAGTACACGGTCGCCACCCGGCTGAAGCAGATGGTCCGCTACTTCCTTCCCATCGGTCTGACGGACATCCCCTGCAACTCCCTGATGCGGGAGTTCGTCGGCGGAAGTTCCTTCAAGGACGCCCGCTAAAAAATGGCAAACGCCACTTTCAACAATATTGACGAGTTCATCGATGGATTTACCAAAACAAATCCGTATGCGGAAACCCTTTACGACGGAATCATTTGGGGAATGGAATTCGCTTATAACGGCCGTTTCTACAGACTGACGAGGGATAGGAGCGCCGATGATGCAACATTCAAAAGAATTCGGGAGAGATTTAA
>Ga0256406_1000290_pt1 | contig 95289 bp, 74 predicted proteins | sample RumenRJG_03DNA_FD_185986 | JGI IMG/M metagenome (GOLD analysis project Ga0256406, IMG submission 185986) | Bovine rumen microbial communities from Lethbridge, Alberta, Canada - RJG_03 | ecosystem: Host-associated > Mammals > Digestive system > Stomach > Rumen | place: Canada: Alberta | collected...
GGATACATATAAAAAAGCGTGGGAACTTATCTTGTTACTCGTCCCACGCTCGGAGGCCTTCGCATTGCCCATCGTAGTTGAACGAGCAACGCAGAAGCCCACGCCTGTATGTATATCGCACCTTTGGTATACCTTATATATAAAAGGTATATCTTTGCCTGGTGAATACACACCCATGAACATCTACTGTTGCCATGCTCTTTGACTGATTAGAAGGTTGCAGAATTTCTATGCGTCAAGAACAAAGCGTTAAGTAAGCGCCTAATCCATAAATCGATCCCCACTGTCAAGTCGCGGATGTGGTTCTCGATTGCAAATATACGAAGTTTTTTCAAAAAGGAACAATTTTAGACTGTTTCATTTTGCTTCAATTTTGAAATAGGATGTTTTTCTTGGCATTACAGCACGCATTTACGTTCTCAAACACAGCGTACGCAATAAAAAGACGATCGTACCACGACCGATATAAGGGCTAATATTTTTTTAATCGTTACATCGGTCGTCTTGCCATCTCTTTGATTATCAATGCACATAACAGGTGCGTATTATGCTGCTATATTTGCAATCTAAGTTTGTCTTTCCCTAACTTGGTTATAGCCCACCGTCTCCCTACCTTTGTCATAGTTATCAACCCTGCCTTTTTCTACCCATTGTCCCCTCATAAATACGACGGTACTTGAGGTAATAAGGAAAAAACTTAGCATTTTACTTTGCCGTCTCACTCGTTTATACTATCTTTGCGAAAAATCTCGTAACGAAAAATTTCGCAAATGGATAATCCCTTTAAATTTGGCACATTGGTCGATGAACCTTACTTCACCGACAGAGTGGAAGAACTTGCACGCATCAGGCAGTTTCTGAAGAGCGAGAACCATCTCGTGCTTATCAGTCCACGAAGGTATGGAAAGTCGAGTCTTGTACGCAAGGCTGTCCGTGAGTCAGGACGTCCTTTCGTCTGGGTCAATATGCAGCAGGTGTTGAGTAGAGAAGACTTTGCGGCAAAGCTGCTGAAGTCGATCTTTAAGCAATACAAGCTGGAGAAGGTGAGACACTTCCTCCGTAACTTTAGGGTGTTACCAACGATATCTGTCAATCCAATGACAGGTGAGATGAACGTTACGTTTCAACCACTTGTTGACTCACAGGCCGTTTTCGAGGACTCTATGACACTGCTGGGAGAAGTTTGTAGCGACAAGCACAGACTAGTGGTGGTTTTCGACGAATTCCAAGATATATTGGAAATCGACGAGCATATCGACAGGGAGCTGCGATCCATCATGCAAGAGCAGACTAACATCAATTATATTCTCTTGGGCAGTCAGGAGTCGATGATGACCGACATCTTCGAAAGTCCAAAATCGCCATTCTACCACTTTGGTATGCTAATGCGGCTCAGTAAGTTACCACAGGAGGATTTCCTCCGTTACTTGCAGGACAGACTATCGCAGGTAACGGCTGACTCGGAAGAGATAGCCCACAAGGTACTGACCTTTACTGACAATCATCCTTACTACACACAGCAACTAGCTTCAGCCATTTGGGACTTGATAGCCCTTGGGAAAGGAGGCGCAGAGGTCTTCGACAATGCCATAGCTGATATAGTGCAGGCGCACGACCTCGACTATGAGCGGTTGTGGCAGACATTCAACAAGACCGACCGACTGATGATAAGGTTAGTCTGCCAAGGCATCAACCCTGTCAAGTCGCGAATGCTTCCCACAAGCACCATGACCAGTTCACTGAAGCGACTGGCCAAAAAGGGCTATATCATCAATAAGGAGAAAGACGACTATGCTATGGAAGACCCCTTCTTCAAAGAATGGATCATCCAGCAGCAACAGATATAACCTTATTTCTATTTTTAGGGCGTTCAATCTGTTGCAGCCAAAATCCTATGGCTTTCTTCAATCCCCGCATGTGGATATTCAAGTTTCGGATGTGTCCACTCAATGACCGTGATGAAACGCTTACAGCCTCGAAGAGGAACCAATCCTATTCTTGTCCCAAAATGGGTACAACAAATTGAACACCTTAGTTGCGAAACTTGAATTACATCACTATATAAATTATCAAAAATATTTACACCAAAATAAGTGTAGTACACTTGCATTGTAAGTGTACGGAAAATACATCGTAAATGTGCCACATTTACAAAAAAGTATACGGAAAATAGAACGCAAGTGTACGGAAAATGCAATTCATTGAGTTACAGTGCGTTACAAGATGGATTTTAAAAATCTTGAATTTGAAATTTATTTACATATTTTCTTAAGCTAAACCATTACCACATCTAGTGCAGTGTCCTGATCATATTTACGTCTTTAATAGGTCTAATTCAAGTTCCTGAAGTTACTTAATGACGTGAATTATAAGGAATATAAGCGGCTTATGCCAATGTAGGGGTGGGGTTTATCCCCATCCTCCAAGGATTTAAAGGTGATTTCTTTCTCCCCCTTTTAGGGGAGATGGATGTGTTCTGCACTTGGAGGATGGGGATAAACCCCACCCCTACATTGGGTTCCGCAAACCCATCTTTGAGGACACATCGCTATACGTAAAATTTTTCTTTCGGGACATGAATCATAACTCACATAAGGAATCTGACTAAAACAGTAAATATGGTTAGGACACTACACTAGCGAAAAGATGGGCGCAACGAATTGAACGCCGAAGCTACGTGCCCCTACAAAAAGAGACATTGCTTTCATCCCATTATAACCCCGAACAAGTACAGGAGTGGATGTTATGCGCTCAAAAGTTCCTTGCCAAAACGATGAAGAGCCTCCTTTATTTCAGCTACTCTTTTCTCGCTCGGTTTGGAGATACCATAAATATATCTGGCAAGAAGACTCTTGTTGATGTTCAACGATCGAGCGACCTCAGAGACATTCAGCCAGGGGTATTTGGCAAACAACTCACCAATCTCATTATTCTTAGGCTCAGAAGTTTCTAAGAAACTTGAGATATGCATATCAGCGTCAATAGTTTCCCAACGGATGTCTTCGCCATCATCGCCAATGATATAGTCATTACGCTGTTCTGTCGTAGCATCCATAAGCTCAGGATAGGCTTCCAAAGGTCGGCTGAAAGTCTTGTTTGACTGCGTTCTCATGTAAATACGGTTCTTGTCAAACCATACATTCTTTATTTTCTCCATATTCAATCCTCCTTTAGTCATCAAAACGTTTATGCCATTCTGTGATAAACTCTTCTCGATAATTCTCACATGTTGCAAGAGCCTTTTTCAATGTCTGCTCCTATAATCCATGGTTATACACTATTCTAACCTTAGGTACAAGTTCTATCTTAGCCTTCTTGCCGCCATAAGTAATATGAACATGCACCGGTTCGTGCTCATCCAAATAGAAGAAAAACCTTATTCCAAAGACGTATAGCAATGTTGGCATATAATCTTTTAATTTGTATGCCACAAAATTAGGTATAAAATTTTATATTCACAAATTTCCAACTAGTTTTCTACGCCATAGATATAGAAATAAGTCGTTCAATATGATGTGCCCAAATATCGTCTACTATCCTAAACTCCACCCATGCCTGGATTTTCAAGTTCAGGATACACTCCACATCAATAACCAATATAAAACGCTGACAGCCTCTCCAAGGCACTAATCCTGTTTCATCCTCAATATGGGTACAATAACCAAAGTTAATCAGTTTGAAGGGTCGGCTAGGCGACATGCATCATATTACAGTCGATAATATCACATATTGGCAGGCATGTATGAAATGTTTCGCATTGGAAACATTTCATACATGTATTTGTTATTTTACGTTAAAAACAGAATTTACTACATTTAAATTTTTCCATCTTTGTATCGTTTTTTATACTTTTGCAAGCAGATTCAACATCCTGAGGGCAGAGGTTCTCAATGACATAAGCGTATGTCGCAGGTTGACAACCACTACAATAGACTCAAGAACTAAGATACACTAAAACAAAGATACGCAGAGCGTACCACTTACCTTCCGCCTTACAAACGAACAAAAGAAACGAGAATACTTATCCGGCGTAATCGTGGCGTCGGACTACTATATATATAATCTCAAAACAAACGAAAATAACTTTATCTGCAAGATGAAACAGAATTTTACTAAACAATGCGGCTTCATGTTGCTGCTGATGCTCTTCGCCTTTCTACAGGCTGCATTCGCACAGAAACAGGAGCCGAAGCTATCGTTCTCGCCGAACGACAAATCATTCTCGTCTTCCAAGAATGATTACACTGTTACGGCAGGAACGGCCTACTTCAGTCGTCCGTCAGTGACTGTTGAAGACAGCAAAGGAAACCCTATCCGTTCAAAGTTCAAACTTATCTGGACGGTGGAGAAAAGCGACGGGAACACCCCTCCCGAATCCATTGACGAGGACGGCAAGCGTATCTACACGGACCCCGTCACTGGCACATCGGTGCAGGTTGTTTATGGCGCAGTTACCATCGGCGACAAGGTCGGCGACGTAAAGATTAAGGTTACAGCCGTGCCTATGTCGGCGTATGAGGATACCTACAGCACCGCATCTAATACCTATACCATCCATGTCATCGCACCAGAAATCAAATATGTGATTTCTGAAAGCGATCAAGCCATTACAACTGAGAGCACCAACAGCAAGCCTATCAACGTATACACATACTATAATAAAAATGTATACACGTCGATGAAGCGCGCCCTGCCAAAGATGTATCTATGGCATCAGGTTAATGACATCACCATTAGCGACAACGAGAAATACGACGTCTCATATTCTTTTGCAGACGGCGACAAATTCGAGGTGAAGGATTCAAACTTCATCGCCAAAGCTGCGGAAATCAGAAACAGCAAGGATGATGTCAGAGGCACTCTCACCATAACCGCAACACCAAAGGACGGTTATGACACTAATATCTACAAGAAAATTACCTACACTGTTTACGTACAGGCCACATATCTTGACGGTTCCAAAAAGCTGAAGACATACATAAAATTCCGGAAGAACGGGGAGGCCTGCAACGAGCAGACCCACTACCGCGTTTACCGCGACAACAACAAACAGACCATACGTGAATACAAGACTCCGATAGAGATGCCGTATGCAGTGGTCGTCGACGAGCTCGGCAATGACGTCACAAACGCCTACGTGCTCTCTTACGGCAGCTATAAGAACGGAGAGTTCAAGAACGGACTGGTATACGGACAGGACGTCATCCACACATACAGTCAAGACCCACTAGACTCTTATGACAAGTGGAAATATTATAAGGATAATGTAAATAATGCTGCCATAAGCGTAGACTCGCACACCAGCGATGCCCCATACCGTATGAGCGCCGTCTACAATGGTGTCGACAACAGCATGGCTTCCACTCAACCCGACGACTATATCGTTACTGTGAGGGCGTTTGTCAAGAGGCCAAACGATCAGAACCTGCAAAAGCTAGGATGGTGGCACGATCCCGATAATACCGTGCCGAACTTCAGTGGTCTGTACGCTGACACCGCAGAGGCTGAGCCTATCAACGACATTAACGGCATGCTCTACAGTACCAATAACGAAAACAAATACACCAATCTGAAGAGCAACAACCTCGTATTACATCTTATGAAGAGGGCAGCGGAGATACAGTTCACTCCGGACCTGTCGTCAGTAACGCTTGCCAACGGTGCCGTCATGACACCTGTCAACCGCTTCCATGTTCTCGGCATACTGAAAGACAATACCATGCCGGCGCTGCGCAACGACTCCATCAAGCTCAACGGCAGTAAGAATTTCTATGGCGGCGACGACGGCTTCTCCTATTGTGTGTTCATCCCTTCCGACCGTCTGTGGAAACAAAGCGACACAAAGACGCCGGAGATGGTGATGATAGACATCAACAAGGACAATGCCGCGGCAGTAGAAGAGGACGTAGAGCAGCTCGTACCTGAGATCGGTTCAGACGGAAAGGAGACCGGTAATTATGTCAAGGTAAAGGGTAACCGCTATTTCTCCAAGGAGAACTGGGGTAACGACGACCTTAAGATGACATTCTACGGTGAGGGAAACATACCAATGTACTATAACCTTATACCGTATAACAGCCAGAACTGGGACATCAGCCAGTCGAAGGCATACGTATTAAACATTGCCAAGGCAGAGCCTACAAGACTGGTTGTAGACCCGAAGGAGACATACACGGCAATATACAGGCCTTCTGTTCCGCCTACCTTTAAGGTCGTAGACCAGTTCGGCGTAGATATCTCAAGTCATTTTACTTTTAGCGTGGAATTCGACACCAGCAACAGTGAGACTCCTACTGGTAGTCTTGAAAAAACTTATGAGGATCCACACACCAAAGAAATAAATAGCAAATTCGGTTCCTACACTCCTATCAAAGTAGGAAGGGTCGCCATAAAGGTCACGGCTACGAAGCGTGAGAATGATGACACAAAGTTCGCAAATCCGGACAACACCGAAGTGTACTATGTTACTACCAAGGAAGGCTGGGAGGATCCAAAAGCCACCTACGAGATTATCTACGACGACAAAGAGTTCGACGCTACCACAGGTGTCAACGACGATGTGAGCAAGACGAAGATGGGTAAGCTCCACTTTATAAAGGAAGGTGGCATGTACCCAGGCGTCCAGTCTTTCCAGGAGGTCCCGGGCATCAACATCACGTTCGGAACACCACAGGAAGACGGCAAATACGAGGTCAAGGCGACCACTTTCGACACAACGAATGACTCCAAGCTCAAGGACAACGACAACGACGTCAACGGTGCCAACGGCAAGCGCTGCCTCATAGAGATACCTAACGTCACCTTCGGAAAAAGTGCTGACGGCATGGGAATAATTCCCGCTACGGCCTATATCCGCATCGACGCGGTAACAAACGGATGGCTGACCATCGACGGTAACTTCGACAATACCGACGACAAGGTCTACAGCAAGTACTACACCCTCAAAAACCTCACCACGGGTAAGTCGCAGGACCTCATCATCGGTCCGGGCAAATCAGAGATTGGCGAGTACCGTTACCCGTCAGCACTCCTTGCCGGCAACTCATACGCCCTCTACTGCATCGACGGAATGGAGATACACGGCATCGACTTCGATCCGGCATTCATCTCCCTCTCCACTGACCACGGGCCATGGCACACCGCCATCACCTTCCAAAACGGATACACTGGCAACCTGCCTAAGCTCCGCGACGGACAGTATGCTACGGTAAGCTACTATCTCCGTGACATCAATAATGGAGGAGGTACAGAGGTTACTGACATCACCAATGGTGAGGGCAAACACGCCGTTGTCGATAAGTCTACGGGTCATGTCAGCGCAAAAAGCCTGACAAGCGATGGCTCCTTAACGACAAGCAATAAGGCCGAGATGGAAAACCGCGTGGGAATTGTCGCAAAAGTACTTGGAAAGAAATACGACGATGGAAAACAGGTCGAGAAGCGTCCTCACTACAACCTCTTTATCGGTGATATGCCAACATACATTGTCTCCGACTACGAAGAGTTCGACCAGGGCAATCGTCTGAGCACCACCAATATCCCGACACGCATCTGGATGACCATCGGCGGTTGGAAACACGGTATGACCGTTCAGGACAACTTCCCTTACTATAAGAACAACGATCCGAACAGTACCGCCCTTGCCGACTCATGGAACGAGGCCAAGATGGACTCTACTGGCCGCGACAACATGACTGTCGACAACTTCAACTATCAGGTCACAGGCACACAGAACCCTGTCGACGAGAACGTAACATCGTGGACATCAGGAAAGCACAACACGTTCAACGTACCTGTACGCGGCACATACCTGAAGTTTGAACCCGAGGAGAGCGGGCAGCTCTTTGTCTACGTCCTGCAGAACGGCATGAGCGACCTGGCAACCACCGACGTCAAAGGTCTGCAGCAGGCAGTAGCTCAGCAGGATGGCAACGACCCTAAGAACAAGCAAGCCTACAGACTCCGCCGCCGTGCGATGTACATCATCGACGAGACAGGACAGAACGTAGAACTTAAAGACGGTAACGACTCCTGGGGCGGTATGGACAAGTATCTGCCAGGAACAGCAACCAACAAATATCCGGGCTACACATACCCTAACAAGAACTACTATACAGAGGGTATGCTCCGCATAGGATGGAACTATGATGCCGTACTCAGAGGAAACCACACCCTCACCTTCGCCAAGGAAGGAGAGAATGCTGACAGCTTGGGCGACTTCAGGAAATATCCTGAGGACAGAAAGGCCATTGAAACTTGGTGGAACAACAAGGTTACATATGGCAGCCAAGAGCACGACCGCGTCAACGGTCCGCTGGAGGTTCTTAAGCTCCAGGACGGCAGCTACGCCATACCTACGAAGGGATACGTGCGCTATACGTTCAACGTGAAGTCTGGAAAGACCTACTATATGTTTGTCTCCGGCTCGAAGTTGGGCTTCTGCGGGTTCGGTTTCCTGCCAGTGGGCTACACCAGCAATGCAGAAAGTTGGATAAATAAAGCTACTGGTGACAAGTCGGAGGACGAGCGCTCGTTTGCCAGCACGGTGCTGAGCAGCCTGCCGGAACCTAATGCTGACGAATATAAGAACGACGACATCTATGGAGGAGCCGACATAACGCTGTCGGCTACGAAATTCGCTAACAGTGAAGGCAGTTACGCCAAGCTCTCCGATGATATCAAGAAGCGCAGCTTCGTCAATGTGACCCTCAAGCGCAAGTTCCTCAACAAGCGCTGGGCCGGTATCTGCCTGCCGTTCAGCGTCAGCCAGCATCAGGTGAAGGAGATATTCGGAGAGAACTCCAGCATCATCACCTTCGACAGCATACGTGCCGACAAGAACGGCATAAATCCCGTAACAGGGGAGAAGGAAGACCAGTCGCGTACTATACACTTCACACGCCACGTGGCACAGATTATTGAGGCCGGTCGTCCGTACTTCATCTACCCAAGCGTCGACAATGTTGATGAAGGTCAGCCAATAGGCACAAAGCAGGACGACGGGTCCTACGCTCTCACGTTCAAGCATGTCAGCTTCGAGAACAAGAATACGATGAACGTCATTGGCTTCAACGACGAAGTGAGGAAGTACAACAAGACCGCGGAAACCGGAAAGAAGATTGACATCTTCACCTACAAGGCCTGCGGCATCTACGACGCTGCATCGGCACCGCAGTACAGCTACTTCATGAAGACCTCAGAGAAAGAAGAAGAGAACTACCTGTCGAGACTTGTTTCCGACAATGCCAAGAAGCGCATCCTCTACGGTTACAACACATATCTGTATCCGTACAGCGACGATGCGGAAGGCGACAAGCTCGTGGAGACCACCAACAATGCCAAGATGGCGACATTCTGGATAAGAGGCGCTGAGGTCAACGGTGGTGAGACTACGGACATCGACGAGATTAACGGTCTTGTCGACCAGATAAACATCGACCAGACAAACTTCGTAAGAGGTGTCTACACCATCGACGGAGTAAGAGTCCGCCAGGAAAACTCCCTCAAAGGTCTTGCGCCAGGCATTTACATAATGGGCGGAAAAGAGTATACGGTAAAATAGGTACTAAGAAGAAAAAGAGATGATGAAACGGAAGAAATATATAAAACCCACAACAGAACAGATACATGTTATCATGGAGCATCTGCTCGGCGCGCCTTCTGACAGCCTCAAACAGACCCATAACGAGATCAGGGACAGCGAGAGTCAGACCGCAACCACCGACATACAGACGGGTTCCGACACCGAAGGCAAAGAAGGAGGGTTCAACGGCGCCAAGGGCCACAGCTGGAATCTGTGGGAGATGTAAGCAGAATAGATGCGAAGCATCATAACATAACCTGAGGAAACAAAAAGAAGGGCAGGGAGACGGAAGCTTTTAAGCCACGTCTACCCTGCCCTTCTTATAATATTTAATGTATAATCTGCGGTACTACCTGACGGCATTGAGGACGAATTTCTCGACTACATGCGCCACACCGTCCTCCTCATTGGAGTAGGTTATATAGTCGGCTGTGTCCTGGACATCCTTCGGCGCGTTGGCCATTGCCACGCCCAGTCCAGCAAACCGAATCATATTCTGGTCGTTGTAGCCGTCGCCGCAGGCTATGACCTCGTCCTTGCTTAGGGACAACATCTCAAAGAGACGGGCCAGGGAACGGGCCTTGTCAATGCCGGGAGGAACACACTCAAGGAAGAAGCCGGCGGAGCGATAAGCATCCATACGGCCTTTGAAGCTCTCTACAAGGCGGAGTTCAAGTTCATGAAGAGGCACCGGGTCGCCGACAACAAGACATTTGTTGATGGGATAGCGCACCTGATGGATGAAGTCGTCATACTCCACCACCGGCATCTTATTGATGAACGCCTCGTGGAGGACATATTTATTGGCTTTCCTTGTCGCTGCTATCACCTCGTCCTGGTAGGTTAGCATCTCCATACCCGCTCTTTTCACAGCGTCGTAGAGAGGCTCCACGACCGACGGCGAGAGCGGTTGGTCGAAGACAACGTCGCCAGTGGCGCAGTCGGTGATACGCCCGCCATTGAAGGCCAGGATATATCCTCCATAGTCCTTCAGCTCCAGCTCCTCGGCAAGGGCCGTGATGCCATAGGTAGGACGGCCGGAGGCGAGGACGACGCGCAGCCCTTTCCGCTCGGCGGCGAGGAGAGTCTCACGCGTACGGGTGGTCATCTCCTTCTTACTGTTGGTAAGCGTGCCGTCGAGGTCAAGCACTATCATCTTGTATTTCATCATCTGCTGTTCTCCAGAGACAAACGGTTTACTTGACAGCCTCGGCGAAGTCGCGGCCGTAAGCCTCACAGTCGGCGAGAGCCTCGCCATCAGGAACCCACAGCTTCTTTATTCCGTCGTTGACAATCTCGAAGCCTGCGCCCTTCAAAGCCTCTGTAATCTGCTTTGGCGCGTCGCCACTCCATCCATAGCTGCCGAAGGCTGCGGCCTTCTTGTTCTTGAACTTCAGACCTTTTGCCATCTCCAGAATACCGGCAATGGCGTAGGAGTAGCCGTAGTTGATGGTCGGTGAGCCGACGAGGACAGCCTTCGAGCGGAACATCTCCGTTAGGATATCATTCTTATCATCCTTTACAGCATTGAGGATCTTCACCGTAACGGTAGCATCAGCCTCCTGGATGCCCTTCGCTATAGCCTCAGCCATATGACGGGTCGACTGCCACATAGTGTCGTAGACGATGGTTATCTGGTTCTCCTGGTATGCATTGGCCCACTCCAGGTACTTCTCCACTATCATCTTCGGGTTCTCCTTCCAGATTATTCCGTGGCTTGGGCATATCATCTTCAGCGGAAGGTTCATCTTGAGAATCTCATTGATCTTCCGTGTTGCCATCATAGCATACGGGTTGATGATGTTTGTCCAGTACTTCTCAGCCTCATACATGACGTCATGAACGTCGGAGCAGTCGTCGAAGAGCGACTCTGTGGCGTAGTGCTGTCCGAAGCCGTCGTTGGAGAAGAGTATCTGATCGGTGTCCATATAGGTGAACATCGTGTCAGGCCAGTGGAGCATAGGAGCCTCAATGAACGTCAGTGTCGACTTACCGATGTTCAGTTTGTCGCCGGTCTTGACGTTAACGTAGTTCCAGTCCTGGTGATAGTGCCCGCGAAGTATGGCCTCGCCTTTCTTCGTGCAGTATATAGGAGTGCCCGGGATCTCGCGCAGGAGCTCAGGAAGAGCACCACTGTGGTCGATTTCGTTATGGTTCATGACGATATAGTCAATCTTCTTCAGGTCTATGACCTTCTTCAGATTGGCCACGAACTCGTCGTCATAAGGCTTCCACACAGTGTCGATGAGCACTGTCTTCTCGTCCTGGATGAGATATGCGTTGTAGCTTGAACCTTTCTCTGTTGACAGTTCATCGCCATGGAAGTGCTTCAGCTCCCAGTCGATTTTGCCGACCCAGGAGACCATGTCTGTGATTTTCTTTGCCATAATCTTATTGCCACCGCACGGAAAGGGACGCCGGAGTGTTCCAGCTTATGCCTCGGTACGGGGGACTTTGTTTAAAGTTGTTCTTATTATCGTGATTTATATCGTTTTACATATAGCCCAGCCAGCGCAGGATATCGTTGAGGTTGGCAACGATAAGCAGCAAGAGCAGTACCGCTATACCCGCATATTCGGCGTAAATCATGAACTTCTCGCTCGGCTTGCGGCGGGTAATCATCTCGTAGAGCAGGAAGAGTACATGACCGCCGTCGAGTGCCGGGATAGGAAGGATGTTCATGAAGGCGAGGATAATGCTTAGGAATGCCGTCATCTTCCAGAACATATACCAGTCCCAGAACGGCGGGAAGAGGCTTCCAATGGCTCCGAAGCCTCCCAGGCTCTTAGCGCCATCGGCGGAGAAGAGGTACTGGAAGTTGCTGACGTAGCCCTTCAGCGTGTTGATGCCATAGCTGACACCTGCCGGTATGCTCTCAAAGAAGCCGTAGCTGATGTGTGTCGGCTTGTAATAGTCGGCAAATGAGCTCTGATAGATGCCGAGCTTAAGGTCGGGAGAGAGGACGACAGTAGCCGTGTCGGCTTTTGTGCTGCCCTTATGAAGGAAGACGAGGCTGACGGTGCGCACCTGCAGGGAGTCCTTTGCGGTCTTCTTGCTTTTCAAGACGTCACCGAGGACGGTCAGCTGGTAGTTGAACTTGTTCCAGGAGTCGGTGGGATGGCCGTTGATGGCGAGTATCTTGTCGCCACGCCGTATCCCGGCGGCCTCCGCGGGAGTCTTTCCCCCGACAGAAATCATGCCGGCCTTCACAGCGTCAGCGTGTGAGACAATACTGTCGACATCTGAAGGGAGGTACGGACGGACGAAGACAGGGTCGGACTTCAGCATCGCGAGCATGTCAAGATTACCCGGCATGGGGATGCTCATTCGCTTACCGTCACGGATGATATCAACGCGTTTTGCCTTTGCTATCTGCCTGAAGAAGTCGCCATTGACATCGAGGAACTCCTTAAAGGGTCCCTGATCGGTACCGAGCATGATGTCGTGGTCGCGGAAACCGTACTGTTTGGCCGCTTCGCTGAACTCCATACCCATCGTCATATCTGGTACCTTATAGTATGTCTCGCCCCAGGCGAACATTATACCGGCGTAGATGATGAGCGCAAGGATGAAGTTCACCGTTACGCCTCCTATCATTATGAGCAGTCGCTGCCATGCCGGTTTGGTACGGAACTCCCACGGCTGTGGGTCGCGTTTCATCTGTTCCGTATCCATACTTTCGTCTATCATACCCGCAATCTTGCAGTATCCGCCCAGCGGCAGCCATCCCAGTCCATACTCCGTATCGGAGTTCTTCGGTTTCCAGGAGAATAGTTTCCCGGACCACTTGCCAATCTTGACATCAAAGAAGACAAAGAACTTCTCAACCCTCACGCCAAAGAGCTTGGAAAAAAACACGTGTCCGCCCTCATGGAGCAGCACAAGCAGCGAGATGGACATGAAGAATTGCAGCAGTCGTATCAGAAATGTTTCCATTTAATATTATTCAAATTCAATTTTATGATTATCCTATTTGTTTCGCTCCCGTACAAGTATTGATAAAGCTAATGCCTATATATCCTATTTTAATTACGTACAGTTGTCATACGGTATGCCACAGAAGCCTCCATAAGCTATTTCTTAAGGAAGGAGGCGGCTATCTTGCGAGCCTCAGCATCCGTCCTGATGTACACGTCATAGTCGGGGCTGGCATCGAAAGTGGCCTTCTGCATCGTTTTCTCTATTATGTCGCCCATGTCGAGGAACGAGCATTCTCCACGGCGGAAGGCGGCGTTCACCACCTCATTGGCCGCATTGACGATGCACGGCATGTTTCCGCCCTTGTGTATCGCCTCATAAGCCATGGCAAGACACTTAAACTTCTCCACGTCAGGCTCAAAGAACTCCAGCGGCTGTTTGAACAAATCGAGACGGTCACCGTTGAGATGAATGCGCTGAGGGAACGAGAAAGCATACTGTATCGGCAGGCGCATGTCAGGCACGCCGAGCTGTCCTTTCACCGCACCGTCAGCAAACTGAACGGCACTGTGGAGGATACTCTGCGGATGGATGAGCACCTGTATCTTCTCAGCGGGCACTCCGAAGAGCCACCGTGCTTCCATCACCTCAAAGCCTTTGTTCATCAGCGACGCCGAGTCGATGGTTATCTTCGCTCCCATCTCCCATGTAGGATGCTTCAAGGCGTCGGCAGCTGTTACATTCTTGAGCTGCTCATGGGTGTAGGTACGGAACGGTCCGCCGGAGCAGGTGAGGAGGATTTTCTCAATCTCGTTCCCGTCCTCGCCGACAAGGCTCTGGAAGATTGCTGAATGTTCCGAGTCGACAGGGAGGATTGGCGCATGGTACTCACCGGCAAGGCGGCAGATGAGTTCTCCCGCCACGACGAGCGTCTCCTTATTGGCAAGGCATATCGTCTTATGTGCTTTAATGGCATGTATCGTCGGAGCAAGACCGGCAAAGCCAACCATTGCCGTCAGGACCATATCTATCGGTCCAGCCTCCACTATCTCGTTCAAAGCCTCACGTCCGGCATAGACCTTTATGTCGGGCTCGTCGCTCAGGGCCCCGGTAAGTTCCTTATAATGGTCCTCATTGGCGATGACGACGGCGGCAGGATGAAACTTCTTCGCCTGCTCAGCAAGCAGCTGCCAGTGGTTGTTTGCCGTCAGGGCGTAAGCCTCATAGAGGTCGGGATGCTGGGATATAACGTCCAGTCCCTGTGTGCCTATACTCCCGGTAGAACCGAGAATGCATATTTGTTTCATGTCTTTTTTCTCTCCACGCCTTCCCGGAAGGGAAGAGTTTGTATTATAAACCGAATTGTTACAGTTCCAGCAGACCGTCGGGAATATTGAGTGTTATTGTCCTTTCCTTCTTGTCCATGCCGGCCATCAGGTCCTCGCTGATGGGAATGAGATGTTCATCGCCATTACTGTCGGCCACCGAGAGCAGCACGTTGATGGTGGTATCGTCGACGGCGCTGATGGTTCCCACGGCTTTCCCGTCTGCAGAGTTCACCACAGTGTAACCGATAATCTCAGCCCATGAGATGTTAGCCTCATCACTGTCGGCCTTCTCCCTTGGGAAGAAGACTTCACAGCCCGTCAGCTCGCGCGCACGTTCCGCCGTATCTATATCCTCGAACTTCACCAAGGCCATATCGTCACTGCGGAAGCGATATTCCTCAAAAAAGAACGGCACGAGCAGACCGTCGACCTTCAGGAAAACGAAGTCGGCATCGGTACGGTCGAAGACGTCATCGGTGAACTGCATCTGCACCTCCCCTTTCACGCCATGGGCCTTTCCTATCTTTCCTATCTGATAGACATCCTCATTCATGACACACGTATAATGTTGGCACCAAGGGCATTAAGACGGTTCTCGATATTCTCGTATCCGCGGTCTATCTGCGCGATATTCTCTATGCGGCTCGTACCTTTCGCGCTCATCGCCGCGATAAGCAGGGCGATACCTGCGCGGATATCAGGACTCGACATACGCTGTGCACGCAGCTTACGGCGGTGGTCATGGCCGACGACAACGGCACGGTGAGGGTCGCAAAGGATTATCTGCGCTCCCATATCGATAAGCTTGTCGACGAAGAACAGCCTGCTCTCGAACATCTTCTGATGGAAGAGCACGCTGCCACGAGCCTGTGTTGCAACGACAAGGAGCACGCTGATGAGGTCAGGGGTCAGTCCCGGCCATGGAGCATCACTGATTGTCATTATCGTTCCGTCAATAAACGACTCTATCTCGTAGTGCTTCTGCTTCGGTACGATGATGTCATCGCCCTCTATCTCGAGCTTTATTCCGAGGCGTCGGAAAGCATCCGGGATAATGCCGAGGTTCTCCACCGACGCATCCTTAATGATTATGCCGTCGCCGACCATAGCGCCCATGCCGATGAAGGAGCCCACCTCAATCATATCAGGCAGGATGGTGTGTTCCGCCGCATGCAGACTCTCCACGCCCTCGATGGTCAGCAGGTTGCTGGCTATGCCGCTTATCTTGGCTCCCATGGCGTTGAGCATGCGGCATAGCTGCTGTATGTAAGGCTCACAAGCCGCATTGTATATGGTCGTCTTGCCCTTAGCGAGCACGGCAGCCATGATGATGTTCGCCGTTCCCGTTACGGAAGCCTCGTCGAGGAGCATGTAAGTACCCTTCAACTCGTTGGCCTTTATATCGTAGACATCACGTTCCTCATTATACACAAACTCCGCACCAAGCTTATGGAAGCCCAGGAAATGGGTATCCAGACGACGACGCCCAATCTTGTCGCCACCCGGTTTTGAGACCGTAGCCTTATGGAAACGTCCGAGCAGAGGACCAATCATCAGCACGCTTCCACGGAGTGAGGCGCACTTCTTTACAAACTCACCACTCCTGAGATAGTCGAGGCGCAGCTGGTCCGACTGGAAGGAATAGTCGTTAGGCGCCAGCTTCTTGACCTTGACGCCGACTTCCTTCAACAGACCTATGAGATTGTTGACATCCAGGATATTAGGAATATTATGAATGGTAACCTCCTCACCGGTGAGCAGTGTGGCACTGATAACCTCCAGTGCCTCATTCTTGGCACCCTGCGGAGTAATGGTTCCATGCAGACGGTGTCCGCCTTCAATGATGAATGATTCCATAAGCTATTTCTTTTTCTTGCGGTTTTCCTTCACCTCCCGCATGTTTATCTTCTCAAACTTAAACGTGCTCAAGTCGAGTTGTATCTTCCCGTCGGTATAGCGAGCCAGATCATCGGCGACCTTCTCGTCATCACTGCTGCCATGACTCCACATAACGAGGTCGCGTTTCATCTGATTAGCGGTATACTGTACGAGCATGTCGCGTTCCTTTCCCGGTGCCATCGTCTTCAGCTGGTCGAACAGCTCAAACATAAGTTTACCGTAATGGCGCACCGGTATCCTCGTCATTGGATAGTCCATAGGCTTCGGCTTCTCAGTAATCTGATGAGCCTGAGCCACGTCGAACGGGTAATCAATGTCGAGTTTGAAGTCAGCCATGATAGCCAGATGGTCCCAGAGCTTCTGCTCATGGTCGGCATTCTGCCGGTTCTTTGCCGTCATCAGGTCCATGACAGAGACAATGGTCTCGGCACAACGCTGCCGTTCCTGACGGTCAGTGAGTGTCAGGCAGTAATCGACCATATTCTGGACCTCCCTTCCATACTCGGGAAGTTTCAGCTTTTCGCGTTGCGTGTTATAGTCTAATCCTTTTATATTCATACTTAGAAGTCCTCCCGTCGCCCGTCAGAAGGGTGACAAAGGGAGAATGATTAATGGCAATAACGCCGGTTTTTATTTCTATTCTTAACTTTTCTCGTAAAATATTCCGCCACTAAGGGCCGGACTTCCACCAATGGAAAGACAACGTATCACCGCCTACAGCAGCTTCTTCGGCTTCTTCGCGACGAAATCCTTGAGGTAGAACGGCACAAAATATGCCACATCCTCAAACTTCTCCTGTGCCACATGCTTTGCTGCCAGCGGATACATGTTCTTTGCCAGCGGCTCTATGTCCTCGATGAGATGCGCGTTAGGATGGTTGATGGTCTTCATGCACTTTGCCGCGCCATTGCCGAAGAAGTATACCGGACCTTTGTCGAGGTACTCCTTGTATGTGTTCTCGTCGACAATATCAGAATGGATGCCGCGCACCGGACGCAGGGCACGGTCAAAGACCTCAGCATAGACCTCCATCCTTCGTGCGTCGAGCATAGGAACGATGAGCGCGTTGTCTTCTATCTCCTCATGATGCAACAGCACGGGGACACAGAGAAGCTCCAGCGTCGGCACGCTAAGCAGCTTCACACCGCGTCCGTAACAGATACCCTTTGCCATGGAGACGCCGATGCGCAGGCCGGTGTATGAGCCAGGACCGCTGCTGACGGCTACATAGTCGAGAGGAATGGCATGATTGTCGATGAACGACAGGGCTTCATCGATGAAGACGCCAAGCTTTACTGCATGATTAGGACCGCTGTGGTCTTCCTTGTTGAAGACACATTCAGCGTCGTTGCTGACCGCAACTGAGCACACTGAGGTGCTTGTTTCAATATTTAAAATACAAGACATAATTTAATATGTTCTAAATAAGAATGCAAATTTACTGCTTTTTCCCCGTTTTTTCGTACTTTTGCAAAAATTTAACGCTATAACAACTATGGTATTGTCAATGACTGGTTACGGAAAAGCCGTCGTAACCTATAAAGAAAAGAAAATCAACGTAGAGATTAAGTCGCTAAACAGCAAAGCTCTGGACCTCTCTACACGCATCGCACCCATCTACCGTGAGAAGGAAATGGAGATACGACGCACCATCTCGAAAGCCCTCATCCGCGGAAAGGTCGACTTTGCCATTTGGGTGGAGAAGGACACCGCCGTCGACGCCACACCTATCAACGGGGCCCTAATAGACAACTACTACCGACAGATAAAGGACATTGCCGCCAAGACGGGCATCCCTGAGCCTAAGGACTGGTTCTACACACTTCTGCGCATGCCCGACGTTACGACGAAGACCGACACTGAGGAACTCGACGACGAGGAATGGCAAGCAGCACAGAAGGCCATCGACGAGGCACTGAAGCATATCATTGAGTTCCGCACCCAGGAAGGCGCGGCCTTAGAGAAGAAGTTCAATGAGAAGGTCGACAACATCGAGGCTCTCCTTCACAGCATAGAGCCGTATGAGAAGTCGCGCGTCCCGAAGATAAAGGAACAGATTATCAAAGGTCTGGAGCAGATACCTGAGGTGGAATACGACAAGAACCGTCTGGAGCAGGAGCTCATCTACTACATTGAGAAACTCGACATCAGCGAGGAGAAGCAGCGTCTTGCCAACCACCTGAAGTACTTCCGTGAAACGATGAAGGAGACCGGCCACGGCGTTGGCAAGAAGCTTGGTTTCATCGCTCAGGAGATGGGCCGTGAGATAAACACCACCGGTTCCAAGAGCAACAATGCCGAGATGCAGAACATCGTCGTCAAGATGAAGGATGAGCTGGAGCAGATAAAGGAGCAGGTCCTCAACGCACTGTAAGCTCCGCTCTTCTGGTATAGGCATCAAGTTTCAAGCAATAATATTTTCTATCTCATTTAATCCCATCACGCCCCAATTAATCCAGTGCAGGGTACGGTCCCTATGGCCGTCCGCAGAGGGAAAAATCAAAGAATACTATGTCAGAAAAAGGCAAATTGATAATATTCTCAGCACCATCTGGCTCCGGCAAGAGCACGATAGTGAAATACTTGATGGAGAAGCATCCGGAGCTGAACCTCGCCTTCTCGATAAGTGCTACTACACGTGCCCCGCGTGGCACGGAGAAGAACGGTGTGGAATACCTGTTTTTGTCGGAGGACGAGTTCAGGAAGAAGATTGCCGACGGCGAGTTCTTAGAGTACGAGGAGGTATACCCCGGCAGATTCTACGGCACGTTGAAGTCGCAGGTCGACTCTCAGACGGCCCTCGGCGAGAATGTTGTCTTCGACGTCGATGTCAAAGGCGGCTGCAATATAAAGAAGTTCTACGGCTCCCGTGCCCTTAGCATCTTCATCCAGGCACCGTCCATTGATGAGCTCAAGAAGCGTCTCGAAGGCCGTGGCACCGACAGTGCCGAGGCCATCAGCAAGCGCATAGCCAAGGCGAGCTACGAGATGACCTTTGCCCCACAGTTCGATCATATCGTCATCAACGACGACTTGGAAAAGGCAGAGGAAGAGACCTACCAACTTGTGAAGGACTTCATTTAGAACACTGTAATGCCCGGTCAGAAACCATCAACAGCCACCAGCTCTTACCAAGGCCTAAAGAGCATCACCAACGCAGGCCCCAATGCTATTCACGGTGATGCTCACCGCTCCATCGGCATCTACGGTGGGACCTTCAACCCGCTCCACAACGGCCATATCGCGCTGGCCAAGGCGTTCTTGGAGCAGGCCGGGCTCGATGAGGTATGGTTTGTGGTTTCGCCCCAGAACCCTTTTAAAGTTAACGACACTATTCTTGACGACAACATACGGTTGGAGATGGTACGGGAAGCTCTTCACGGAGAGAGCAGGCTGAAGGTCTCCGACGTGGAGTTCCATCTTCCCAAGCCTTCTTTCATGTACCGCACGCTGCGCCATCTCACCGCAGAGCACCCCGACTGTACTTTTACCTTGCTTATAGGTGGCGACAACTGGGAGGCTTTCGACCGTTGGAAGAACGCCGATGAAATCATAAAAAACTACCATATAGCCGTCTACCCGCGCCGTGGCGACACCATCGATGCCGCCACCCTACCCTCCACCGTCATGCTTCTCGACACACCACTCATAGACATCAGCAGCACGGAGATACGCCGTCGGGTCCACGACGGGCAGCCTTTCCATGACTTAGTGCCGAAGGAAATCGCCGCTTTCATCGAGAAACACCACCTTTACGCGCCAAAGGTTTAGAAACAAATTGAGTTATAGTATCTGCTTAAAACTATTTTTTATCCCCTTAATATCAGTTATTTGGAAAATAATATGTACCTTTGCAGCCGTTTTGGGATTACGGCCACCCTTTGATGCCTTCGTGAGCATCAAGCAGTTATGGATTTTCAGTTGGGAGTTGGTGGTTTATGTCCCATTGTATTCAAGGATTTAAATCATTTAAACAAACAGTGAAGACATTTGAAGAGTTAGGTGTTTCTGAACCAATCAGAAAGGCCATTGAAGAGCTTGGCTTCGAACAGCCGATGCCAGTACAAGAACAAGTTATCCCCTATCTCTTAGGCAACAGAAACGACGTCATAGCCCTTGCGCAGACGGGAACCGGTAAGACGGCAGCCTTCGGCATTCCACTCTTGCAGCGTGTGGACAACAAGCGGAAGGAGCTGCAGGCTATCGTGCTGAGCCCCACGCGAGAGCTCTGTCTGCAGATTTGCGACGACATCAACGCCTTCGCGAAGTACATACCGCACATGCATGTCATACCCGTCTATGGCGGCGCAAGCATAGAGGAGCAGATCCGCAACCTCCGGCACGGCGCACAGATCATCGTGGCGACACCGGGAAGACTCATAGACCTCATGCACCGCGGCAAGGTCAAGACCGAGGATGTGCACAACGTAGTGCTCGACGAGGCCGACGAGATGCTCAACATGGGTTTCCAGGAGTCGATAACAGAGATCCTCTCTGCCATTCCTGAAGACCATAACACTCTGCTTTTCTCGGCTACCATGAGCAAGGACGTGGAGCGTGTGGCGCAAGGCTACCTCCACGACTACAAGGAAATAGTAGTAGGCTCACGCAACGAGGGCGCCGAGCACGTCAACCACATATATTATTTAGTCAACGCCAAGGACAAATATCTTGCCCTGAAGCGCATCGTCGACTATTATCCAAGGATATACGCTATAATCTTCTGCCGCACGAAACGCGAGACACAGGAGATTGCCGACAAGCTCATCCACGACGGTTACAACGCCGAAGCCCTTCACGGCGACCTCTCCCAGCAGCAGCGTGACCTGACGATGCAGAAGTTCCGCAGCCATCTGACACAGCTACTCGTCGCCACCGACGTGGCGGCACGTGGTCTTGATGTTGATGATCTGACACATGTCATCAACTACGGTCTTCCCGACGACACGGAGAGCTACACCCACCGCAGTGGACGTACTGGCCGCGCGGGTAAGAAAGGGACATCGATAAGCATTATCCATATCCGCGAGAAATACAAGATACGGCAGATAGAGAAGACCATCGGCAAGGAGTTCATCGACGGCACACTGCCCACCCCGGAGGAGATATGCAAGAAACAGCTCTTCAAGACCATGGACGACATCATGAAGACCGATGTCGACGACGATGAAATAGCACCTTACTGGACGGAGATAAAGCGTCAGTTCGAGTATATCGACAAGGAGGATATCATCAAGAAGATGATTACCGTTACCTTCGGCCGCTTCCTCGAATACTATAAGAATGCGCCGGTGATAGAGAAGCCGGCACGGAAAGCCGCCAACGGCGGTAGCAAGAGAGACGGCGACGGAGCACGGACAAGGCGTGGCCGCACATCGTCGCGCGACAGCCGTGGCGTTACCGCCCCTGAGGCCGGCTACACCCGTTTGTTTATAAACCTCGGAAAGACCGACGGCTTCTATCCCGGTGAGGTCATGCAGTTCATCAACAAGCACATGCGTGGTCATCAGGAGGTCGGACACATAGACCTTCTGCAGCGTCAGAGTTATATAGAAGTACCTGACAAAGACGCTAAGAAAGTGATGCGCGCACTCGACGGAACGGTCTACAAGGGCCGCCGCGTGCGCTGTAACGATGCCGAGACAGGCGGCGACGACCGCAGGACACGCGGAAAAGGAGGCAAGAGGGGCTACACCGGTGGTGAGAGCCGCGGCACAAGGAAGTACAAGGATCAGAGTTCCTCTCCATTCGACAACAGTGCTGAGAGGGCCGGCGACTGGCGTTCGCTCATGAAAGGTCAGCCTTTCAAGCTTAAGGGCGAAATCCCTGACTTCTCAGAAGAGGGATGGGCACGCCGGAAACCGAAGAAGAAGTAAGCCGTATGCAGTAGAAGTCGGGCGGTTTACAAACGTGGACCGCGCCTCTGCATACGACAATAAAATGCGAAATATCCTTACACTAAAACAAGTGTACTACAGTTGCGTTGTAAGTGTACGGAAAATACATCGTAAATGTGCCCCTTTTACAAAAAAGTATACGGAAAATAGAACGTAAAAGGGGCACATTTACAATTCATTGTCTATCAATATGTTACAAAGGTGTTTTTCAAATATGGAGAGTTTGAAAAACTTTTACATAATCTTTTCTCTTATTCACGTTCCTGAAGGGGGCGCATCTATAAACCGAAAAAAATCAAATCATAGTTATAACGGCATCTAATGATCAATAGTTATTGAACAGTTCGAAGCCGAATTTCAGTCCGACACCCTCAAAATGCCGCGGACTGAGCCCCGTGAAAATACCCATAGAGAACACACGATTGGTAAACCCATAGCCCACCTCTATATATGGCAGCATACGGTTTACTGCCAGCGCACTCATATATATCCTTTCTTTCTCGATGACCTGTCCCACTAGCGGACAGAAAGACAGCAGCAGCAAAGGAGCCTCGTAGGTCGCATTGGCACGGACATAATAGCCGGAGGCGTTGTACCAGTTGCTGTTCAGCAGTTCGAACTCACCGCTCCATTTATCTTCCCATCCGAGAGAGATGTAGTCTTCCTGGAAGTTATGGTAGTCGAGGAAGTAGTCTTCGCGTCCTTTATGCGTATAGAAACCGAAGCCACTGCGCAACTGCCACGACCTCAGACGCGGCAGGTCGCAGACATACTGTCCATCAAACTCGAAGCGGTCATAGTTGATGGACCCGCCCAAAATCTTCATACCATGTTCCCACTGCGACGTTATCACCAGCGGTACACGGTCGCTCAAAGGACGATATTGTATCTGTAGGAACGGTGCGAAGGTACGGTAGGTCGACGGCCGTCCCACAGCCTTAAAGCCTTCGCTGTCGACCGCCTTACGGATGTGTGCCGTGAAGCCGGTCTGCACGCCGAGATAGTCCTTGACAATATCATAGTTGATGCCAAGACGGAACCGTGTGTCGGTGAAATAGTCGAGATGCATGGCGTTCCAGTCGATGGAATCGTTGGTTTTGTACTCCATGACGTTGTCCCTCACCCTGGAGTTGGAAATGTTGTTTCCGTTACCGAACTCCCACTGAACATATCCGTTACGCCGTTTGTTGAAGTCCCACTGCACAGGAAAGCGGTAGAACAGCTGGTGCTGCTTGAAGGAATATCCCATCTTTATCCGTGCGGAGATGCTGTGGTTGTCGGTAAAGTTATAAAAACCGCGAAGGTCGAGACGGTATATCACTCCTTTGTGCTTTGTGTAACCGAAGTAGAACGGGTTGAAGATAGGACCTATGCGCAGCTGTCCTTTGTTCTCACTGCCCAGCCCTGTTGATATCTTGTTCAGGAGATTGTCGCCGATGAGGTCCCAGAAGACATATTTTGCCCAGTGGCGCTTCTTCGGCTTTGCGACACCGGTGGAGTCCCGGGGCACTAGAGAGTCCTCTACGGCCTTGCTGGCGGCATACTCATCTTGATATTCACTTATTATGCTGCGTTCCTCTTCTGTCAGCGGCAATGGGCGGACCTTTGCCATGAGCTCAACATCGCGGCTGTCCTCGATGGAATCGGGTAAAGTGGCTGCGAGGCCATAGACGCTGGTATAATGTGCCAGCACCTTGTTGCCCATAAAAGAGAGCTTTGCCTGCACGTCGCACTCCTTAGGGAGCATCAGCTTGTCGGAATCGGTGTTCATGACTCCGTTCAGTGATGAGCGTATCATATCGTACTCACACTGGAAATTGAACTGAAGCACCTGACCGGTACTGTCGTCGACAATCAGGAACCCTTTCCGGATAAGCTGCGTGTTGCGGAATTTGTTGCGGATAAAGATGTAAGAGGTACCGTCTTTGTTGCGCATCATCCTGTAGCGGTAGTACTTCCGGTTGTGATAGTTGACCGGTGAGAGGATACCGTCCTGGAAAAGTTTCTCGTCATAGATGCGCGGTGTGAGGTATTTTATCATCAGCGGGAGCGTCGTGTGCCGGTGATAGACGGTGCTAAGATGGATATTGCGGTGTTCGACGGACTTGCCATCGCTGAAGCCGACATGACTGTAGCTCTCTGAGAAGTAACGACGACGATGGTCGCGGAGCAGATAGAACATTGTAGGGACGGCGGCCAGCATAGCATTGCGCCTGACGACATTGATGTCGTATTTTATGTAGACATTGGTGGAGCTGCTGTCGATAATGGCACGGTTCAGATGCTCGCCGAAATGTAGCGTCCGGCGCAGTACGTCGGCATTGCTTCTCTGCCCGAGGCATACCGTCCGGGGAACGATGAGAGCAACCAACAGCAGTAAGATTTTGACAGTCCTCACATCATATAAAACGCTTTTCCCCGTGATTTGTTGTGTGTTTCTTAAATTATAATAGTAACTTTGCAGTCTATAACAACAAAGGAAAATTATGAATGACGATTTCGATATAAGGAATGAGAACGTCAGCCCTGCGGAGAAGGAGTTCGAGAAGGCCCTCCGTCCGTTGAAGTTCGACGACTTCAGCGGACAGAAGAATGTCGTGGAGAACCTCCGTGTCTTCGTGGAGGCGGCGAAATACCGGGGAGAACCCCTCGACCATACCCTTCTGCATGGTCCTCCGGGACTGGGAAAGACCACCCTGAGCAATATCATTGCCAACGAGCTTGGCGTAGGCTTCAAGATTACGAGCGGTCCTGTATTGGACAAGCCCGGCGACCTGGCCGGTATCCTCACGTCGCTGGAGCCCAACGATGTCCTTTTCATCGATGAGATACACCGTCTGAGTCCTGTCGTCGAGGAGTACCTCTACTCCGCCATGGAGGACTACCGTATCGACATCATGATTGACAAAGGTCCGTCGGCACGGTCCATACAGATAGACCTCAACCCGTTCACGCTCATAGGAGCCACCACACGCAGCGGTCTTCTCACGGCACCGCTCCGTGCCCGTTTCGGCATCAACCTCCATCTGGAATATTACGGTCCGGAGACTCTGCAGCAGATTATCCGCCGCTCTGCCGGTCTTCTGAAGGTCCCCATCGACGACGACGCGGCAATAGAAATCTCACGGCGCAGCCGTGGCACGCCACGTATCGCCAACTCACTGCTCCGCCGTGTGAGGGATTTCGCGCAGGTGAAAGGCAACGGCCGCATCACCGCCGACATCACACGGCTGGCCCTTCAGGCTCTGAACATCGACCAGTACGGCCTCGACGAGACCGACAACAAGATACTGCTCACCATCATCGACAAGTTCCATGGTGGGCCGGTAGGCATATCAACCATTGCCACGGCAATCGGTGAGGACGCAGGTACCGTCGAGGAGGTCTATGAGCCGTTCCTTATCATGGAAGGCTTCATAAAACGGACGCCGCGAGGCCGCATGGCGACAAAGCTCGCCTACGACCACCTCGGCCGCAACCCGTACAGTGGGAATATTATGGAACCATCATTATTCTAAGTAATGGAAAGAACAGGACTTTTCACCGGCACCTTCGACCCCTTCACCGTCGGCCATGACTCTATTGTCCGTCGTGCGCTGCCGCTCTTCGACCGGCTCATCATCGCCGTGGCGGTCAGCAAGCTCAAGAACACCGACGAGGAGATTGCAGCAAGGGTTGCCGACATAAAGAAGATATATGCTGACGAGCCGCGCATAAAGGTCATCTCTTACAGCGACCTTACCATCGACATGGCCAAGCGCGAGGGTGCCTCGTTCATAGTGCGCGGAGTGCGCTCCGTGAAGGACTATGAGTATGAGCGCGAGCAGGCGGAGTTCAACCGTCGTTTCGGCAACCTCGAGACCGTTCTCCTCTTCGCCGAACCGGGAATGGAGAGTGTCAGCAGTACGCTGGTAAGGGAACTGAAGTTTTTCGGAAGGGATGTCAATGAGTTTCTGCCGTAGACTTACGGGCAGCGACAGTCCTCTGCATTCCGCCCACTAAGCAAATAAACAGATAAAAAAGAAAACGCCTCCCCGGACCTTATAAACAGATGGTCCGGGAAGGCGTTTTCTTATGCTTTCAACGCTCTTGTCGCATTGATGACACAGAGTATCATCACGCCGACATCGCCAAAGACGGCCAGTGGCATGGCCAATGCGCCAAGCACTCCCGACGCTGCAAGCAAAAGGATGAGAACCTTCACGATGATGGCAAACCACGCGTTCTCCGATGCTATGCGGATGGTGCGGCGTGCAATAGCGATGGCCGTGGCGATCTTAGACGGTTTGTCGTCCATGAGAACGACGTCGGCGGCCTCTATGGCGGCATCACTGCCTAGGGCTCCCATGGCTATTCCCACATCAGCGCGGGCCAGGACCGGTGCGTCGTTGATGCCATCACCGACGAAGGCCAGCGTCCGTCCATCGCCTTTGGCACGGAGAAGGCGCTCCACATGCTCCACCTTGTCGGCGGGGAGGAGCTCTGAATGATACTCGTCGATACCTAAACGGCCGGCAACATTGACGGCAACAGCCTCACGGTCGCCGGTAAGCATGACGGTATGCTCCACGCCGAGGCGTTTCAAGTCGCGGACAGCCATCTCGGCATCGTCCTTCACCTGGTCGGAGATAACGACATGACCGGCATACGAACCGTCGACAGCCACATGGATAACGGTTCCAACGAGGCTCTTGCAGCGCTCGCACTCCGGGACTTCTATGTCCAGGGCATGCATCATCTTGTCGTTTCCCACGCTGACCTTACGGCCGTTGACGAGAGCCTCGACGCCGTTGCCGGCTATCTCGCGGACGTTCTCTATGCTGCAACCGTCGTGTTCCTCCTTCGGATAAGCCTCGCGCAGGGCGACAGCCACGGGATGGGTGGAGAAACGCTCCACATGGGCGGCAAGATGGAGGAGTTCCTCTGCGTCCATTTTTTCGGGATGAACGGCCTCAACGGCAAAGGCGCCTTTCGTCAGTGTGCCGGTCTTGTCGAAGACGATGGTACCCACCTTCGCCAGCGTGTCCATATAGTTGCCGCCTTTGATGAGGATACCCTTACGGCTGGCACCGCCTATACCGCAGAAGAACGACAGTGGGACAGATATGACGAGCGCACAAGGGCAGCTCACCACAAGGAAGGTCAGCGCACGGTACACCCAGTCGGCCCAGCCGCCGCCAAGGATAAGTGGCGGAAGGATGGCAAGGGCTATGGCCGCAAAGACAACAATGGGAGTGTAGACATGTGCGAAACGACGGATGAAGGTCTCACTCCGCGACTTGTTCTCGCTGGCGTTCTCGACGAGGTTGATGATTTTCGAGGCCGTAGACTCGCCAAACGACTTTGTAACCTTTATCTTCAGGACCCCAGACTCATTGACACAGCCACTGACAACCTGATCTTTCTCTCTGACATCACGAGGCATGCTCTCACCGGTAAGAGCCACGGTGTTGAGCGACGACCGTCCTTCGATGACCTCACCGTCGAGAGGTATCTTCTCACCGGGACGTACGATGATGGTCTCTCCCACCCTGACATCGTCGGGGCTGACGGTAACCTCCACAGCCTTTCCATTAGAAGAGCCGGTGGAAGGACGCAGTACGACGGCCTTGTCGGGACGGATGTCCATCAGGGTGTTGATGGATTTACGACTGTTGTCCTCGGCATAATCCTCGAAGACCTCACCGGCCTGGAAGAAGAGCATCACGAAGACGGCCTCGGCAAACTGAACGTCGGCACCGGGGACGAAGCCTATGAAGAGCGCGCCTAACGTGGCGACGGACATCAGGAAGTCCTCGTTGAAGGGGTCGCCGTCGGTTATCCCCTCCCAGGCCTCGCCGAGGACATCGTAACTTATCAGAAGATAAGGGACGAGGTAAACACAGAGCTGCGCCCAAAGGGGAAGCTGAAAGTTATCGCTAACGGCCCAGGCGGCTGCAAGAAGCAGGGCCGTAGCTGCAATCCTTAGAATTTTCGTTTTCATATAATTGTCGGTTTATGTTCTTATTATCCGTTACCGGTTTATCGGTTGCAAAGGTATGAACATCTTCGTGCAACCAGGTTGCAAAGGAATTTTCATGCCATAGCTGGAGCATAAAGGTCCTAAAAAACACCTATTTTTTTGTGAAATCATTTATTTCTTCTTACTTTTGCATCTTTGTACAAGTATTATGCGGCACGGTTGCCGCTGTCATACACGGTTTTTTATTATGGTTCTGAACTACATTTGGATAGCGTTCTTCGTCATAGCGTTCGCTTTTGGAGTCGTCGGACTGTTCACCGGCGACACCACACTATTCCAGAAGATGGTTGATGCCACCTTCGACTCGTCAAAAACGGCTTTCGAGACATCTCTCGGACTGACGGGTGTGCTCGCATTATGGCTTGGAATAATGAAGATTGGCGAGAGGGCCGGTGCGGTCAACGTACTGGCACGAATGCTAAGCCCTATATTCACGAAGCTCTTTCCTGACATTCCCAAAAATCATCCCGTCATGGGAAGCATCTTTATGAATATTGCGTCGAACATGCTGGGACTGGACAATGCGGCAACACCGACAGGTCTGAAAGCGATGCAACAGATGCAGGAGCTGAACCCAAAGAAGGACACGGCGACGAACCCAATGATAATGTTCCTGGTGCTCAACACCAGCGGACTGACCATTATCCCGACGACGATACTTGCGTTCCGCGCGTCATACGGTGCGGCACAGCCTACCGACATCTTTATTCCCATTCTGCTGGCAACGACCGTCGCCACGCTCGCCGGGATAATCATCACGTCGGCATGGCAGCGCATAAACATCTTCCAGCCGGTGCTCCTCGCCACGCTCTTAGGACTATGCGCCTTCGTGGGTGTGGTGATATGGGGGTTCGGACAGATGGACAAGGATACGATGGCTACGGTAACGTCGGTGGCATCCAACATGATACTCCTGACGATAATCGTAACGTTCATCATCGCGGGGTTCATAAGGAAAATTAATGTCTACGACGCTTTCATCGATGGTGCCAAGGAGGGCTTCACCACTGCAGTGAGGATAATACCTTATCTGGTGGCCATACTGGTCGCCGTCGGGGTCTTCCGCGCCTCAGGAGCTATGGACATGCTTATAAACGGAATAAAATGGGTTGTGGAGCAGTGCGGCCTCAACACCGATTTCGTAGGAGCGCTGCCTACGGCATTCATGAAGCCTCTGTCGGGAAGCGGGGCCCGTGGTCTGATGCTTGAGGCGATGAAGAACTACGGTCCCGACTCCTTCGTCGGCAGACTGAGCTGTATCTTCCAGGGTAGTACCGACACGACGTTCTACATCCTTGCCGTCTACTTCGGTTCGGTAAGCATCAAATACACACGGCACGCAGTGGCATGCGGCCTCCTCGCCGACCTGGCAGGAGTTATCGCAGCGATAGTCATCGCGTACGTGTTCTTCGGATAGTACACTCTGACGCGACAGATGGTACGGGTCCGGAAGGAAATGGCAGGCCACAAGGACAACGATAACAAGAAAACCGTACTATGGACTACAGCAAGAAGAAACCAGACAGCTACAGGACGCTGCTCGCCTACAAGAAAAGCGAGTGCGTCTTCGACATCACCGTGTACTTCGTCAATCGGTTCCTGGACCGGGCACACGACCGCACGGTAGACCAGATGCAGCAAGCCGCACGTTCCGGCAAGCAAAACATCGTAGAAGGTTATAGCGACGCGGAGGGTTCCAGCGAGACGGAACACAAGCTCACGGTGGTCGCCAAGGGAAGTCTTGAGGAACTGAAAGAGGACTACCGCGATTATCTGCGGTCGCACAACCTGGAGATATGGGGACCACGGCATGAGAAATATATCACTTGTCAGAGCTACTTCCGAAAGCATAACGACACAGCGTGGTATATGCGTCAGATAAGAGGACGATCGGATGAAGACATCTGCAACATGGCCCTGATAGTGATATTCCAGGCTCTGGCGCTCCTTCGTGGCCTTATCGACTACCAGGACCGTAAGTTCCTGGAAGAAGGCGGCATAAGGGAGCAACGCTACCGAGCCCGCACGGAAAGCCGTGGCTACGGATATAAAAATGGAAAATTCTATGGACCGGGAACAAGAAGAAAAGATGAATAGGTCTAGTAGGGTTGGTAGGTAGAGTATGGTTGGCAGGTAGAGTAGGTATGGTAAGTATGGTAGGTAGAGTAGGTATGGTAGGTTTAGTAAGTGTAGTAGGGACAACGATCCTACTAAACCTACCACACCTACTAAACCTACTCTACCTACCACACCTACTACACCTACAAAACCTACTACACCCCACCCACACCCCACCCACAAAAACAATAACATCATGGCAAGTTTAAAATCATTAGCTAAGGACACGGTAATATATGGGCTGAGCTCTATCATGGCACGGTTCATCAATTACCTGCTTGTACCGATACAAACCGCAAAGTTCAATGCAGCGGGCGGTCAGTACGGTATTATCACCAACGTCTACGCATACGTGGCGTTGCTCATCATCATACTGACTTACGGTATGGAGACAACATTCTTCCGCTTCATGAGCAAGGAAGGGGAAGACCCTAAGAAGGTATACTCCACGACACTGCGCACGGTGGGCACCTCATCGCTCCTCTTTGCGCTGTTGGTGGTCCTGTTCAACAGGCAGATAGCCGGATTGCTGGGCTACAGCGACCACCCGGAGTACATATTAATAATGTATGTCACCGTGGCCATAGACGCCTTCGCGGCAATACCTTTCGCATACCTCCGTTATGCCCACAGGCCTATAAAGTTCGCCTGTCTGAAGATAATGAACATCGTGTTCAACATCACGCTGAACGTGTTGTATCTTATCGTTCTGCCGTCTCTGAGGATAAACCCATTCGGTATCTACGACGCCAACTTCACGCTCGACGTTATATGGGTGTTCTACATCAACATGTTCTGCTCGGTAGCCACACTGCTACTACTTTGGAAGGAACTGCGGGGTTTCCGTTTCCCCTTCGACTGGTCGACATGCAAGAGAATGCTCTCCTACACATGGCCGTTGCTTATCATGGGACTCGCAGGACAACTCAACCAGTGTGCCTCACAGATAATCTTCCCATTCGTCTATGACGGTTCCGCAGCAGAGGCACGCACACAGCTCGGCATATACGGAGCCTGCATAAAGATTGCGATGATAATGGTTATGATAACACAGGCGTTCCGTTACGCCTATGAGCCGTTCGTTTTCGGAAAGGTAAAGGAGAAGGACAACAAGGACACCTATGCCAAGGCGATGAAATACTATATCATCTTCACGCTGCTCGCCTTCCTGTGCGTCATGGGATATATGGACGTCCTGAAGTTCATTGTCGGCCGCAGCTACTGGGAAGGCCTGGAGATAGTGCCTATCGTCATGGCGGCAGAGATAATGTTCGGAATCTTCTTCAACCTCAGCTTCTGGTATAAGCTCACCGACCGTACCATATGGGGTGCCTACTTCTCCGGTATTGGCGCCGTGGTGCTTATCGCCATTGATATAATCTTCATTCCGAGGTTCAGCTATTGGGCATGCGCTTGGGCCGGTTTCCTGAGTTATGCCGTCAGCATGGTGCTCAGCTATTTCTTCGGACAGAAATACTACCCGATAAACTATCCGCTGAAGGACATCACCCTGTACACTGTTGTGGCACTGATAGCCTTTGCGGCCATCTCAGCAAGCAACGCTTATCTGCCCATTTGGGGTGCGCTGGCCGTCAACACACTGCTTATCATAGCTTTCGCGGTGCTCATCGCCAAGAGGGATTTGCCACAGGTGATGGCTAAACTCAAGAAATAAGAATTCCTGACGGCGCACATAAGTGCCGTCAGGGGACGATGATAACGACAAAGGAAACAACATTTCAAAACAATAATAACAGCACAAATTAAGTATGGGAAAAGCTATCTTCAAGAGAAGAAGAGAGAACAAGGGAACGTCGTGGACAGGAAAGCTGACGAAGGCGGCACTCGTCGTGGCCTCATCAGTATTCTCCGTTCTGCCTTCAACGGCCGACGAGGGCATGTGGACACTGTATAACCTGCCGCAGGCAGTATACGAGCAGATGCAGGCGGAAGGTTTCACACTGCCTTACGCGGACCTCTACGAGAGTCAGAATGCAATAAAGAACAACGTGGTGAACTTCTCCGGCTATTGCTCCGGAGTGGTGGTGTCGCCCGACGGACTTGTCTTCACAAACCACCACTGTGGCTTCTCGGCCATAAACAGTCATTCTACGGTGGAGCACGACTACATGCTCAACGGCTTCTATGCCAAGAGCTACGACGAGGAACTGCCAAACGAGAATATGTTTGTCAGCTTCATGCGCGACCAAAAGGATATAACAGCACAGGTACTGCCGATGCTGTCGGGCAAGAGCACTATGGAACAGTCGGCAATCCTCGACTCGCTGACGAATGCCATGACGGATTCCGTGGAGGCCATCGACAGCACCCTGCACGTGGAGATAGACCCGTTCTATGAGGGAAACAAGTACTATGCCACCACCTACCAGAACTTCACCGACCTTAGGCTGGTCTTCACACTGCCGAAGTCGATGGGAAAATACGGTGGAGAGACCGACAACTGGATGTGGCCGCGCCAGACCTGCGACTTCTCGGTGTTCCGTGTGTACGCTGGTAAGGACAACCGGCCGGCTCCATACAGCAAGGATAACGTGCCGTACCATCCGAAGAGCTGGGCACCGGTATCGCTGCAAGGCTACAAGAGTGGTTCCTTCTCCATGACGGTGGGCTATCCCGGCTCCACGGAACGCTACCTCTCGTCATACGGAATAGAGAATATGAAGAAGGCGGAGAACGACACCCGCATACAGGTACGGGCCATCAAGTTGGCGATACTGAAGAAGTATATGGACGCTGACGAGAAAGACCGCATCAACTATGAGGATGCTTTTGCACGGTCGGCCAACTACTACAAGAATTCCATCGGCATGAACAAGTGCATCGACTCCATAGGCATCATCCAGCAGAAGCAGGCCTACGAGGAACAGATAAAGCACTGGCAGGACACGTCATACGTTTCTGAGAAGGTCGACTTCGAAAAGCTCAAGAACCTCTATGCCAAGAGCTATCCTGTAAGCCGTGCACTCAACTACTGGTCTGAGAGCTTCTGGAACAGTTCTGAGCTCCTCGGACGCGCCATAAAGCTTGCCAGTGGCACCACGGAACCGGTAAACCCTGACGCTGACGAGAAGAAGCAGTATGTTGTCCTCAAGGACAACTATGACAAGTGGAACGTAGAACTCGACAAGGAGCTCACCTGTGCGATGCTGAAGAACTTCGGAAAGCAGGTACCAAAGGAATATCTGCCGCCAATATACACTTATATCCGCAAGAAGTACGGCGACAACTATAACCTCTATGTCGATGAGGTGTACAGAAAGACAAAGCTCTTGACCCCGGGAATGAAGTTCTTCATCAACAAGAAAAGCCTCGGCAAGGACCCTGCAGTGGAGCTGGGTGCCGATCTGGTGAGCTGCGTCTCCGTACTGCAGCTTGCCGATGCTGAGCACAGACAGAACATTAGTGATGAGGAGCGCAAGCTGTGTGCTGCTAAGATACGCATGGAACAGGACATGCCCCACTACAGCGACGCCAACTTCACCATGCGTCTTTCCTACGGACAGGTAGGGGGATACCAGGTGGGAGGACATCTCACCAACTACTACACCGACCCGCAGAGCATCGTGGCGAAGATGGATCAGGGCGACAAGAACCCTGATTACAAGGCAGAGCCTATTATGCGGGAACTGTTGTCGCAGAAAGACTATGGAAAGTATCAGGACAGCACGACGCACACCCTGCAGCTTTGCTTCCTTACCAACAATGACATCACTGGCGGAAACTCCGGAAGTCCTATCTTCGACGGACAAGGACGCCTCATCGGTCTGGCCTTCGACGGCAACTGGGACAGCCTCTCCAGCGACATCAATTTCGACAAGGTCCTCTCACGGTGCATTGGTGTTGACATCCGCTACGTTCTTTATATGATGGACAAGTGGGGACATGCCGACAGACTGCTGAAGGAGATTAACGCAAAGTAAAGCTCACCGGTACACAGGAAGACAACACCTGCACCGGCAACACATAAAAAGACAGAAGGGACCCGACCGTGATCACGGTCGGGTCCCTTCTGTCTTTTTTCTATCCTACATTATATAACATCTTTACTGCTGTACCGTTACATCGTCAGATGATATGTTCCGCCTGCCAACGGCTTTACCATCCCCTTCAATTCAAGTTCAAAGAGAAGCGAGGACAGACGGCTTACAGGCAGTGAGGTGACCACTGTGAGGGCATTGAGCTGCTGATCGTTGGTCGCACTAAGTGCATCGACGATAGCCTTCTCCTCGTCAGAGAGGTCGGGGAAGAGGTCGCGCTGGATGCCACGTTTCCGCGCTTTGCGCAACCGGAGGTCGTCGTTCCACATCTTGGCATTGACAAAGTCCTCGGCCGATGTTATCAGCATGGCACCATTGTCACGGATAAGGTTGTTGCAGCCCTGGCTGTATGGCGCACCGACAGGACCGGGGAAGGCAAACACCTCACGGTTATAGCTTCTGGCAATGCCGCACGTGATGAGTCCTCCGCCACGTGAAGCACTCTCCACAAGTATCGTGGCATCGGAGCAACCGGCGACAATACGGTTTCTGCGTACGAAGTTCTTTGCGAACGGTTCGGTGTGCGTCATATATTCAGTGAGCAGTCCTCCCTGCTGAAGCATTTCGATGGCAGTGTCGCGATGTGCCCGCGGATATATGTCGTCAAGGCCGTGTGCCAGCACTGCCACCGTCTCAAAACCGTCCGAGAGGGCCTCACGATGTGCGCAGATGTCCACGCCATAAGCCAGGCCGCTGAATATCAGGACCTCAGGGCACAGTTCTTTTAGGTCTCTGACGAAAGCTTTTATAAGGTCTCTGCCATATGGCGTACAGCGTCTGGTGCCCACGATGTTGATAGTTCTTCTGGGGTTAAGGTCAGCATTGCCGAGATAGTACAGCACCAGTGGTGCGTCGGGGCACTGCCGCAGCCGTTCCGGATACTGCTTGTCGTGGAAAGCCAGTGGCTTTATATGGTGCTTGAGGTCATAGTCAAGCTCCTCCTCAGCACGCCGAAGACCCTCGTCGAGCCGGCCGAGACCTTCTATAAGATACCGTGATGCGTCAGGGATGACATCCCTGATGTCGTTGCGGTGCTCAATGACAGCCGTTGCTGAGCCCAGACGGTTGTAAAGTTCCAAGATGCCGGCAGGATGAAAGCGGTCGACACGCGTCAGCGCCATTGCGTTCAGCGTCTCTGTATCTGGTTGTTGTGGCATAGAAGAAGATTTATTGTTTTATAAATGGCGCGAAGGCCTCATCATATTCCGGGCTCACTGCCAGCCGTCCGTTGACAAGTGTCACCAGTTCGGCGGTACAGTGGAAGCTCAGCTTGTTGTCGCTGGCACGGAAGAGGTCGTGAGTGAAGACATAGCGTATGCCTTCCTTCCGCAGCTTCATACGTGAGATTATCTCGTCATCGCAGCGAAGAGGAACCTTAAACTGGAGGTTCATCCGTGCGACGACGGCGTCGATGCCTTTCTCATGGAGCTCGGCGAAGCTAACCCCGATGCTTTTCAAGAACCGGTGACGCGTGTGTTCGGTGTAATGCAGGTAGTTGGCATTGTTCACTATGCCTTCAATATCGCACTCATAATCACGCACTTCCATTCGTGTCTCAAAGATGTATTTTTCCATTTGTCTCTTTTGTTTTATATAGTTAAGATAGGGGTGTCAGCTCTCTTCACGTCATTAGTCTTCTTTCCGTCCTTTCAGATACTCATAGCCAAAGCGACACCGGAGGCAGTCTTTCTTGTCGCAATACTCGTTCTTGAGCTGGATAAGGGCCTGTGAGTCACCGGCATTGTCGACCGGCAGCCCCACCTCACGCCACATACGTGTTATATGATTGTCCTCGGCACGCAGCTCCTCGAGGAAGTCAAAGGCACGGTCGCACAGTTTGTCGTCACTCTTATGCCGGCCGTAGGCAAAGAGCATGGGTATGACAGTATTGATAAGCAGGAGGTTGAGGGACGGTGCCGACAGGTTTTTGGCATTCTTTGGCCCGGGGTTTCCGAAGGTATAGTGTGTCTCCCAGTAAGGAGTAACATGTGTGCTCATCAGGGAGCGTGCTTTCTTCAGCGTATCACAGTCGGTAAGAGCGGCGAGACTCGTCTTCTGCTCGTAATAGAGGTTCGCCAGCTGCGATATTCTGATGTGGGGGAAGTTCTGCGGACGGAGACGGAGGAAGCGCCAGAGTCCCGCGTCGATGTGATGGAGCGTGAACTTATTGGCAAGATAGAGGTACTCGTTCCTCAGACGTGTGAAATATCCTTCCGAGAGAGCATCCTTCCGGTAGCGTTCCGGCACGGTGCTGATATCGAGAAGTCCCGCTTGCCCCATGAAGAAAGCCTCTATCTGAAACAGGTCATCACGGTGGTGACCGACATCGTTCAGAGGGATGTCCTCTCCCCATGCCTCAAAGGCATCGCCGTTGATGCCAAAGCCGTAGTTGCGGGCAAGGGTTATGAAGTAGGCCTGTTCCCACGAGCCGTTCATCCGCCTGGCCCTTGCAGCGATGGCCTCGGTCTTCTGCTCCAGGCGTTCGGTCTGCAGGGCACTCATCCATGAGTGTACCGTGAGCCGCGAGAGGTCGGGGATAATCTTATAGCATGGAGGGTAGCTGTCCGTTGTGAGCAACTCATGATAATGGTCGGCAACGGCCTGTGGGACGTCAAGCCGCATCTGCGGCGGACAATCACCGCGTGAGGTGCGCACCTCCGTGTCGATGACGCCGGCGACATGCAGGATGACGTTGTCATAGTGCGGGTCCTTGTCATGACCATGAAGGAACCAGTCGCTCGACTTGTCATGTATCTCCACATTGCCTACCCACAGCGTGCCGTCAATCTTCACCTTGGCGTTGAAGAAATCCGGTCCCGCATTACTGTTGTGGAGACCCGGGTCGATAACTTCTACCGTCAGCCCGTCGGTAGTCCGCAACTCTGTGATGGGGAACATCTTGTGCTTCCAAACATAATGTAACAGCTGTTCCATAGATTGTTTTGTGTTTTGAATGCAAAACTACATAAAAATATTGTAATACATAAGCAAAAGAGAGAAAAAAAAGTTACCTTTGCATCGTTTTAATTCGAATTTTAAAAACCTTGTAATATGAAGATTGCTCTTATCGGCTACGGTAAGATGGGGCACATGATTGAGCAGATTGCCCTTCAGCGTGGCCATGAAATTGTATGTAAAATCGATGTTGACAACCTGCAGGACTTCGACTCTCCGGAGTTCGCCAGTGCTGATGTGGCTATTGAGTTTACCAATCCCACAGCGGCTTACGACAACTACCTGCGTGCCTTCAAGCACAACGTGAAGGTAGTCAGCGGCTCTACGGGATGGATGAAGGACCACAAGGCCGACGTGGAAGCCCTCACCAAGGATGGTAAGCAGACTCTGTTCTGGGCTAGCAATTTCTCCATTGGCGTAGCAGTGTTCTCCGCCGTCAACCGCTATCTCGCAAAGATTATGAACGGGTTCCCACAGTATGACGTGGAACTTGTCGAAACCCATCACATACATAAGCTCGACGCACCGTCTGGAACAGCCATCACGCTTGCCGAGGAGATTGTGGACAACATAGACCGCAAGACTTCCTGGAAGGCAGGAACAACGACATGGGACGACGGACACGTCGACGGCAGCGACGACCACAAAGCCGACGAGCTCCTCGTGAAGAGTATCCGCCATGAGGAAGTGCCCGGCATCCACACCATCACCTATGACAGTGATGCTGATCAGATTACCATCTCCCACTCAGCACATTCCCGCAAGGGCTTCGCCTTAGGTGCCGTCCTCGCCGCCGAGTACACTCTGACACACAAAGGATTGCTCACCACAAGCGACTTATTTAAATTCTAATCTCTCAGGTACAATCCGACAAGTACATTGAATCAAGAAATATAATGATTGACAAGGAAAAAGCAAAGCTGAACCCACGTAAGCAGTGGACTAAATTCGGCATAGTAATAATTCTCTACGCACTGTTTATAGCCTGGGTACAGCCACAGAGCATCACAGGATGGATACTTACCGTTATCGGTGCGCTGTTCTTCTTCGACAACTACATCACAAAGAAGATAAACTGGACATGGTGGAAGGATGCGTCTGACGTCACACGCGTCGTTATGAGCTGGGTGGACGCCATCGTCTTCGCCTTCGTCGCCGTATACTTCATCAACCTCTTCCTCTTCCAGAACTTCGTGATACCATCCAGTTCTCTGGAGAAGAGCCTTCTGACAGGCGACTACTTAGCCGTGAGCAAGGTCAGCTACGGTCCCCGCATCCCGGAGACACCGCTCACCATGCCACTGACACAGCACACCCTTCCCATCCTGAACTGCAAGAGCTATATCTCCTGGCCACACTGGGACTACCGCCGCATGAAAGGCTTGGGCCATGTGGAGCTCAACGACATCGTAGTGTTCAACTTCCCGGCCGGCGACACCATCATGACCGCCGACCAATATCAGGCACAGGACTACTACGAGATGGTCTACAACATCGGAAGCGGACTGATGGCGCAGCAGAACCCTAACATAGATCTCACAAAGATGAACCCTGCCCAGCAGCGGGAGTTCTACGAAAAGGTATATGCCATGGGACGCCAGTATATCCTCGACAACCCGCAGACATACGGAATCCTCGACACGCGTCCCGTAGACCGTGAGGAGAACTACGTCAAGCGCTGCGTCGGCCTGCCTGGGCAGACGCTCCAGATAAAGAACAGAATCATATACCTCGACGGAAAGCCCAACAAAGAGCCTGACAACGTACAGTACACCTACTTTGTGAAGCTTGCCAACGGCATTACCGTTACCGATTTCATCGGCGATAACTACGATGAGCTCCGCAAGGAACTGGGCATCAGCGAGGAGGATGTACAGTCGCTCAGCCAGCTACACGGCTCCGTTGTAGAGAGTGGAAGTGCCCTAAACCAGAATGCCCTAAACCGCTTCGACGGCTTCATGCCTCTGACCAACTACGCCGCAAAGGAACTGTTGAAGCGTCATATCGTATCCGCCGAGCAAATGGTAACCGACAAGGACATCTATACCGGAGCAGTATATCCCCTCAACGCCTACTATGGTTGGACACGCGACAACTACGGTCCTGTATGGATTCCGAAGCGCGGAGCATCCATCAAGCTCACACTTGCGAACCTTCCCATCTACGAACGGTGCATAACAGCCTATGAGGGCAACACTCTTCAGGTCAAAGGCAACCAGATATACATCAACGGCAAGCTCACAGACAGCTACACGTTCAAGATGGACTACTACTGGATGATGGGTGACAACCGCCACAACTCACTCGACTCACGCTACTGGGGCTTCGTGCCTGAAGACCATATCGTCGGCAAGCCACTCTTCATTTGGTGGAGCTCCGACCCGGACCGCCATGGCTTCAGCGGCATCCGTTGGAACAGACTGTTCAAGTGGGTAGGCGACATCAAATAAACCATGTCCGACCAATGTAGGGGTGGGGTTTATCCCCATCCTCCTGGGGTTTAACAGTTTCTTTCTTCTCCCCTTTAGGGGAGTTAGAAGGATCCTAGAGGAATCAACAATCATAGCGTTTAATGGAGACAAGCGAAACAACTATATCAGCGGCACCGTCCGTCAGTCCTCTCTTAGGACCGGAGAACGAAAGTTCCTGCATCCTTTCCACGGCCTATTTCGGTCCCGTGCAATGGTATCAGAAGCTCAACCGCTATCGCACATGCCATATAGAACGCTATGACAGTTTCATAAAGCAGACCTTTAGGAACCGCTGCATCATCGCAACAGCCAACGGCCCGCAGGCCCTTACAATTCCCGTTGAGCGCCCGGAAGAAAAAGGCGGAAAGCTCTTGGAGCGTGATGTGCGCATCAGCGACCATGGGAACTGGCGGCACCTCCACTGGAACGCGCTGGCCTCAGCATACGGCGAGAGTCCATTCTATGAGTTCTATGCTGACGATCTCCGTCCTTTCTTTGAGCGCAAGTGGACTTACCTCTATGACTTCAACTGGGAGATAACGCTCAAGATATGCGAACTTCTCGACATTGAGCCCAACATGCGGAGCACAGAAGAGTATATCCCGGAAGGCGAGACCCAACATCTCGACGACTATCGTTCCGTTATCCGCCCGAAACATCCCCTTCATGACGATTTCTTCACCCCGAAGGAGTACTATCAAGTATTTGCTTTAAAAACCGGTTTCAGGGCAAATCTCAGCATTCTGGACCTTCTCTTCAATGAAGGCAACGAAGCCGTAATGTTCCTCTAGTGTGGTGTCCTAACCATATTTACGTCTATAATAGGCTCAATTCAAATTTCTAAAGTTACCTGATAACATGAATTATAAGGAATAGAAGCGACTTATGCCAATGTAGGGGTGGGGTTTATCCCCATCCTCCAAGGGTTTAAAGGTAATTTCTTTCTCCACTTTTAGGGGAGAAATGGAGGTGACCTGCCCTTGAAGGATGGGGATAAACCCCACCCCTAGTAAATATGATTAGGACACTACACTAGACATTTTTTACTAAATAAATTATCAAAAATGTTTACACGGAAATAGGTGTAGTACACTTGCATTGTAAGTGTACGGAAAATACATCGTAAATGTGCCACATTTACAAAAAAGTATACGGAAAATAGAACGCAAGTGTACGGAAAATGCAACGCGCTGAGTTACAGTGCGTTGCAAGGTGGATTTTAAAAAACTTGAATTTGAAATTTATTTACATGTTTTTCTTCGGCTAAGTCATTAATCACCCACCTAGTGTAATGTCCTGACTTTAGTCTCATCAAACCTATTAAAGATGTAAATTGGCTCAGGACATTACACTAGCCACACACTGCACTGACGGACTTGGCGGCATATATTATACGGTAGGTTGATGTTTTTATTTCACAGTAAATATCAACCACAGCGAGACGGCAATCATCACTCCCGCCACCACACGCTGATAAGGCTTTTTGTTGACCTGCTTTATCAACTTAAGGGCTATGAAGTTGCCGAGCATCATGGCACATCCTATAAAAAAGCCATTGAGGAAGATATGCCAGTTCATAAGGTTGAACTTCCCGTACGTAACAGCCTTTACCACGTGCATCGCTGCTGCCGCCGTAGCCTCACTGACGATATAGGCCACCGGTGAGAGCTCCAGGGTAAGGAAGACAGCACTGCTCAGCGGCCCTGATATGCCAAGCATACCATTGATAAATCCAGTCAGGCCACCGCCGATGAGCATCGTCCGCCGACCTTTAGGCAGGTGCATCTTCCCTTTCAGCTTCATAATGGAGAACACTATCAGGAAGACGCACAGCAGACGCGTCATAAGTGCCTTGCCGACGATGGAGAACCCGAAGGCGCCGAGAGCCGTAAAAGGCAGAGCCGGCACAAGAAACCATGCCACCTGCCGCCATTTTATCTCCTTCCATCCCATGGCAGCCCTGGAGATGTTGCTCATCATCTGCGCTATCGTCGACACGGGGACCGCGACCTCAACGCCATAGAAATAGGTTATCACCGGCAATAGTATCATTCCTCCGCCGAAGCCTACCGACCCGGAGAGCGTACCGGCCACAAGGCCTACCAATACCAAAGTAATATACATGCTCATCATCCTATGTTTACATCTCCACGGAGCCACCGTCATGTTCCTGCCGTTTCAGTATTTCCCTGCACTCCTCAAGGATATTCAGCAGATCCTCCATTCTGTCAGCCCGCAGCATCTTTATCCTTGTCTGACGGAAGTCGGGGATACCCTTAAAGATAGGACTTGCGGCAAGATGACGGCGCGTGTGGAGTATGCCGCGGTACTCGTCGATGCGCTCCACATTGATATGCAGCATCTCCTCCAGGACATCTATCTTGTCGTCCAACGACAGTCCGCTGTCGCCGCCATTCTTTATCTCCTGGAATATCCAAGGACGTCCGAAGGTAGCACGTCCTATCATTATGGCGTCGACATCATACATATCGAACTTCTCCTTTGCCGTCTTATAGTCGACGACATCACCGTTTCCTATTATCGGGATATGTATCTCCGGGTTGCGCTTCACCTCACCGATGAGCGTCCAGTCGGCCTCGCCAGTATACATCTGACTACGTGTGCGGCCATGGATGGTCAGTGCCTGGATGCCACAGTCCTGGAGCTGTCCTGCGAGCTCCGTGATGATGAGGTTGTCCTTATCCCATCCCAGGCGCGTCTTCACCGTCACCGGCGTGTGGACAGCGTCGACCACGGCACGGGTGATGTCGAGCAGCAACGGGATATTCCTCAGCATGCCCGCACCGGCACCCTTTCCGGCAACCTTCTTCACAGGACATCCGAAGTTCAAGTCAATGACATCGGGATGAACGCTCTCCACAATCTTCGCGGCCTCCACCATGGAAGCCACGTCGCGACCGTAAATCTGTATGCCCACAGGGCGCTCTTCGTCGTCAATCCGCATCTTCGCCAGTGTCGACTTGATACTTCTTATCACCGCGTCGGCGGAGACAAACTCCGTGTATACCATCGCCGCACCGAAGCGCTTACACATCTTGCGGAAGCCTATATCCGTCACGTCCTCCATGGGAGCCAGGAAGACGGGCCTGTTACCAAAATCTATGTTACCTATTTTCATAATTTCAAGCCGCAAAATTACGCATTATCTTTAACTCCGCCAAAAAACACAGAGCCCTATATTCAGAAAATGCGCAACTGGTCGACAATTTCTCCTTGGCAACGGTAGAACTCCTTCTCGTCCTTCTCACTCACCGGCTCTATGCCCTCCAGGCTGGCGCTGAGGTTTTGCATGTGCCATGTGGTGTTGAAACCCGCCGCCTTGCGTATGGCTATACAACGGTCAAGCTCATAGCGGGCGCGCGGCTTGTCGCTGTTGAAGAGAAGGTCGGCGAGTTCGAGGCGCATCTTCTGCGTGAACTTCTGCTCACGCTGCGCGGCGATGGCACGGCACAGCAGGGCCACCTTCCAGCGGTCGTCGCTGACCAGGGCCGCAAGCTCCTGATAAAGGTAGCTCTGATGATGATGGGCAATGAGATGGCGGTAGATGTTTATGGCCTTGTCGGTCTTGCCCATAATCTTATATATGATAGCCTTATACCGCTGGTTGTTCATGTTGTACGGGCTGTGCTTCAGCGACTCGGCGAGGATGGGCGCCGCCTTCAGTGCCATGTCTGTAGTAGGGTTGCCCGTCACCTCCTTAAAAACCTTTCCGACGATGCGCATGCCAAGGGAAGGGACGACGTGCCCGGCGGCTTTTCCGAATGTCCAGTCGTCGCCGGTAAGCTTCTCTATACCCCATTTGGTGATGAAGTCGAGCATGGAGAACTTAGGGTTATGGTCGAAGACGAGCAGTGCGGCACGCATCAGCGCACTCTGTCCGCGCAGGTCTGTATCTTCCATCGTAGGATAGAGGCGCAGTAATGCAAGGAATATCTTATAAGCCTCCTCAAGACGGCGCTGCTTATATCGTAGCTGCATCATATCCATAGCGACCCAGAACATGCATACAGTGGTGTAATGGCCTTTATGAACGGCATACATGGGACGGATGGCGGCATACGCCTCCTCAATCTTTCCCTCCTTCCGTAACTTGAAAACGTCTCTTACTTCCATAGTAGCTTAGGTTTAAAGTTGAACTTACCAACGGCAAATATACAACAATATTTTTATTTCGTCAAAAAAAATATCAAATAAAAAAGGTGCGCTACTGCCAAAATGCTTCACAGCAGGATGGCAACAGCGCACCAATAATATCTAAGGTAAGACTTGCTCTCTAGCAAGCAATAATAACCTGAAATTAATCTATATATCTTTTGAATACTTTATTGATCACGGTGCTGACGATGCTCGCCACGAGGACGGCGCTCGCCACGCTCACCACCACGCGGACGGCGTGGGCGCTCAGTGTAGCCCTCTGGCTTCTCCTCGAGCACGCGGTGCGACAGCTTGTACTTACCCGTCTTAGGATCAATCTCCAGGAGCTTCACCTGGATATGGTCACCCTCGTGGATACCAGCCTCCTCAACAGTCTCGAGACGCTTCCATGCAATCTCAGAGATATGCAGCAAGCCCTCACGGCCCGGGAGGATCTCCACGAAGCAACCGTACGGCATGATGCTCTTGACAACACCGTCATAGACCTCTCCCACCTCAGGAACGGCCACGATGGCCTTAATCTTTGCGATGGCAGCGTCGATGCTGGCCTTGTTAGGAGCGCTGACCTGCACCTTTCCTACGCCATCGGTCTCATCGATGGTGATAGTAGCGCCGGTCTCCTCCTGCATCTGCTGGATAATCTTGCCACCAGGGCCGATAACAGCACCGATGAACTCCTTAGGAATGTCGAAGGCCTCGATACGAGGAACCTGCGGCTTGAGCTCAGCACGTGGCTCAGCGATAGTGTCCGTGAGCTTGCCGAGGATATACTCACGGCCGGCCTTAGCCTGCATGAGTGCCTTCTCCAGGATTTCGAACGACAGACCGTCGCACTTGATATCCATCTGTGTAGCCGTAAGACCATCACGGGTACCGGTTGTCTTGAAGTCCATATCGCCCAGATGGTCCTCATCACCGAGAATATCTGAGAGAACAGCGTACTTCTCCTCACCTGGGTTCTTGATAAGACCCATAGCGATACCGCTGACCGGCTTCTTCATAGGAACGCCGGCATCCATCAGTGCCAGGGTGCCTGCGCAGACAGTGGCCATTGATGAAGAGCCGTTAGACTCCAGTATCTGAGACACCAGACGGACGGTGTAAGGGAAGTCCTCAGGTATCTGACCCTTCAGGGCACGCCATGCCAGATGGCCATGGCCAATCTCGCGGCGGCCTACGCCACGCTGTGCCTTAGCCTCACCGGTACAGAACGGTGGGAAGTTATAATGAAGGAGGAAACGCTGATAGCTCTTGTTGAGTACGTCATCGACCATCTTCTCGTCAAGCTTCGTACCCAGTGTACAGGTAGAGAGCGACATGGTCTCACCACGCTGGAAGATAGCACTTCCGTGAGGCATAGGCAGCGGGCTCACCTCGCACCAGATAGGACGGATCTCGTCGCACTTACGGCCATCCATACGCTTACCGGTGTCGAGAACAGAACGACGCATAGAGTCGCGCTGTACATCAGCGAAGTAACGGTCTATCTCTGCGTGTTTCTCCTCCAGGTCCTCTTCGCTGAGGTCTGTGTGAGCAGCGTCATAAGCATCGACAAACTCCTGCTTGATATTGTCGTAGGTCTCCTCGCGGTGCTTCTTGTCGGCATCGCCGGCCTGAGCCTCTGCGTAGCACTTGTCATAAGTCTCCTTACGAACCTGCTCACGGAGCTCCTCATCATTAATTTCATCGTCATACTCGCGCTTTACATCCGTGCCGAGTTCTTTCATCAGTTCCTCCTGAAGAGCGCACATAGGCTTGATAGCCTCATGGGCAGCCTTAAGCGCACCGATAAGGTCCTGCTCGCTGACTTCGTCCATCTCGCCCTCAACCATCATGATGTTGTCCTTGGTGGCACCGACCATGATGTCCATGTCGGCATCCTTCATCTGCTCGAAGGTAGGATCGACGACATACTCGCCGTTGATACGTGCTACACGCACCTCACTGATAGGGCACTCGAAAGGAATATCTGAGCAGGCCATGGCTGCTGATGCCGCAAAACCGGCAAGAGCGTCAGGCTGATCCACACCGTCAGCAGACAGCAGCATCACCTGAACATAGACCTCGCAGTGATAGTCGGATGGGAATAAAGGCCGCAGAACACGGTCTACAAGACGAGAGGTAAGGATCTCGTCGTCGTTGGCTTTGCCTTCGCGCTTGGTGAATCCACCGGGGAAACGGCCGGCAGCAGAGTACTGCTCGCGATAATCTACTTGCAAAGGCATGAAGTCTGTACCCGGAACTGCCTCTTTGGCTGCGCAAACTGTTGCAAGAAGGACGGTGTTGTTAAGTCTCAGGACTGCGGCTCCGTCGGCCTGTTTCGCAACCTTTCCGGTCTCAATTGAGATGGTCCTGCCATCTGGCAATTGAACTGTTTTCGTAATTACGTTCATCTAAAAATCTAAAAAATACTTATTGTTTTGACCAAAATCATCTGAAGAAGGGTGTGCTTTCTGTCAGCAGTATGTCCCTTCCGAAATAATTAAAACCGTGCAAAGTTAGTGAGAAACAGCGATATAAAAGAATTTTTTGCACATTATTTTATATCAAAATTAGTGCATTCTATCATTATATCCCCAAAAAGCCGTCTGTTTCTCCGGCATATACCCATAAATTAGGGAATTAAATTCCGGAAAGTGAATGTTAAATGGAAATAACCGAGATGAAGTGCAGGCAGCTTCTTCGAGGCGCGGAGCAGATACTCTGGTCGCATTGTAACAGATAAAAACTTACCCATAAGGTTAAAAGTCGATACATTCGATGAACAATTACTTGCAGATATAGAAAAGATTGACTATTTTTGCGCATCGATAAATCAAAACAATAACAAGCGCACTCGATAGGTTGCGGACAAGAAAAGAAAAGGAAACAAGAAAGATGGTGAAAGAAAGCTGGAAGGAGAAAGGATATGTCGATGAGCCCATCGACAAAAACCTGGACTTGAAGAAAGAGATTCGTAAGTTGTGCAAGGAGAAGGACGCCATTATCCTCGCACATTATTATACCGTTGGCGACATTCAGGACATCGCCGACTTCGTTGGCGACTCCCTGGCCCTGGCCCGTAAAGCCGCCGAGACCGACGCTAAAGTAATGGTCATGTGCGGTGTTCACTTCATGGCGGAGACCTGCAAGCTGCTTTCACCCGACAAGACTGTGCTCTGCCCGGACCTCAACGCCGGATGCTCGCTTGCCGACAGCTGCAAGGCAGAGGATTTGAAAAAATACAAAGAGGAGCATCCGGGATACAAGGTGGTAAGCTATGTGAACACCACTGCTGCCGTGAAGGTACTCACCGACTGTGTGGTAACGTCGGGAAACGCAGTAAAGGTCATAAACTCATTCCCAAAGGATGAGAAGATTATCTTCGGCCCGGACTATAACCTCGGCAACTATATAAACTCCCTGACAGGAAGGAAGATGCTACTGTGGAACGGTGGATGCCATGTCCACGAGAAGTTCTCGGTGGAAGGGATAACGAAGTTGAAGAAGGAGCATCCCGATGCCGTCGTTATGGCCCACCTGGAGTGTAAGGCCCCTGTGCTGGCCATCGCCGACGTGAAAGGAAGTACTGCCACAATGCTGAAATACGCACAGGAACATCCGGAGCAAAAGGAGTTCATCGTGGCCACTGAGGCCGGCATTCTGCATGAGATGCAGCGCACTTGTCCCTCCCAGACATTCATCCCCGTGCCGCCGGAGGTCAGCGAGGGCAGCTTAGGCTGCTCCTGCAACGAGTGTGAGTTTATGAAGCTCAACTCACTGGCGAAGATTTACAACTCACTGAAATACGGCTGGCCGGAGATAGAGATAGACCCGGCGATAGCCAAGGAGGCCGTGAAGCCGATAGAGAAGATGCTATCCTTGTCATAGTCCTCACTCAAAGATGAGGGTGGTGAGACCCTCCTTACGGAAAATATCACATGCGACGTCCTGCAGCTGCCGTGCTGTCAGGGCGTCGATGCGTTTATACAGCTTCTCCACATCCCTCTCCCAGCCGTAATGCAGGAACGCCTTGCCGAAGTCAAGTGCGAAGTTCTCGCGGTTGTCGCTGGCTATTCCTATCTGCCCGCGTATCTGCTGTTTTGCGGCGGCAAGGCTTTCGGCGCTCAGAGGACTGTCCATCATCTTGTCGAGTTCCTTTCTTACGAGCTCAAGGCAGCGTTCCACATCCTCAGGGTCGCATCCGAAGTAGACAGCCCACAATCCGGTATGATGATAGCTCACCATAGTACTCTCAACAGTATATACAAGGCCATGGCGCTCACGGAGGCTAAGGTTGAGACGGGCGTTCATCCCCGGACCGCCAAGGATATTGTTCAGCAGGTAAAGGGCTATGCGACGGTCGTCATCAACGCCATAGGAGCGACGGCCCAGCATCACATGAGCCTGATGGGTGTTGAGGTGGCGGACGACGGTCTGTCCAAAGGCAGCAGCATTGTCAGCATTTGCCGTGGAGGAGGAAGTCGCTTCATGGCATGGCGGTATATCGGAAGACGACGGCAGAATGACTTTCTCCGCGTTTCCGTTATCCTGCTCCGGTGACGCTGCCCTGAGCATTTCCACCACGGCATCGAAGTCGACATCGCCATAGATAAAGAATATCGCGTTGTCAGGACGGTAGAAGGTACGGGTGAACATAAGGGCGTCGGCGGTGGTGAACCGGCGCACGCGGTCGGCGGTGCCGAGGATATTATGGCCGAGAGGTGTGCCGCGGAAGATAATGTTCTCAAACTCGTCGTAGATAAGGTCGGCGGGAGAGTCGTTGTAGGACTCTATCTCGTCACAGATAACCTCCACCTCCTTGTCGATCTGTTTCTGGGGATAGACACTGTGGAACACTATGTCACTCAGAAGGTCTATGGCCCGTGGGAGATAATCCTTCAAAATGGCGGCATAGTATACAGTATCTGTCTTCGTGGTGTAGGCGTTCAGGTCGCCGCCAACACTCTCCAGGCAGTTTATCACGTCAAGGGATGAGCGGCGGGCGGTACCCTTAAAGGTGGTATGCTCACAGAAATGGGCTATACCCTCATAGCCTTCCGGCTCGTCGGCAGTGCCGGCCTTTATCTCATAACCGCAATAAACCACCGGCGATGCCGACGGAAGATGAATGACGCGGAGGCCATTGGGAAGTGTTGTTGTATTGTATTTCATGACGAACGTCCACAAGCCCTGTCTGTTCCCCAGGGGCATTGAAATGTTGCCGGTCATAAGCCGGCCTTTTGATAATAATTATTGTGAGGCACAAAAGTACTGATTTTTTGTATAATAAATGAAAAAGAAGGCGCTTTTTGTTTTGCCGTTTCTTCGGAAAACAGTATTTTTGCACTAATAAAACAACTGAAATAATTAATAATGACGGGACCCTCCGAGGACTGCCTTTCCACCTTTCATCACATTGGGAAGGAGCGGGAGCGCGCTGCAGGGATACCGTCACGGGACTTATATGCGTAAAGTAATTGGTATCGGCGAGACTGTTCTCGACATCATTTTCAAAAAGGGACAACCGGTAAGTGCTGTCCCTGGTGGTTCTACGTTTAATGCCATCATCTCACTGGCACGCGCCGGAGTGGACACGACGTTCATCTCTGAGGCCGGCAACGACCGCGTAGGAGAGAAGATAATAAGCTTTCTGAGGGAGAACGGTGCTGACGCAAGCAATGTCAGCGTCTTCCCGGATTCGAAGTCGCCCATCTCACTGGCGTTCCTCGACGACAACAACGATGCCGACTACATCTTTTACAAGGACCATCCGCACGACCAGCTGGAGTTCGCTTACCCGGAGATAAACCCCGACGACATAGTGCTCTTCGGCTCTTTCTTCGCCCTCAACCCGGTGATAAGGCCGCAGGTGGCGGCATTCCTCGACTATGCCAAGAGTCACGGAGCCATATTATATTATGACGTGAACTTCCGTCCGGCACATAAGAACGAGATTATGAAGATAACGCCTAACTTCATCGATAACCTCGACTATGCCGATATCGTGCGGGGAAGCTATGAGGACTTCCTGACACTGTATAAGAAGGACAGCGCTGACAAGGTTTACAATGCCGAGATTTCATTCTACTGCCGCAACTTCATCTACACTCACGGCGCCGAGCCCGTGGAGGTCTACGGTAACGGCGGCTTCTCGAAGCACTATGACGTGCCGGCCCAGGAGACCGTCTCCACCGTCGGCGCTGGCGACAACTTCAATGCCGGCTTCGTCTTCGGGCTTATAAAGAACGACATAAGCCTCAGCCAACTGCAAGATGGTCTCACGGCACAGCAATGGGACGACACGGTGCACTATGCACTTGCCTTCTCTGCCGACTGCTGCAAGGACATATACAACTATGTCAGCAAGGATTTCGGTGAGAAGATGAGAGGATAACGCACATAAGCCTTCCTGGCCTATTCCGACATCTCAGCAAGGAGGGCCAGGGCTTTATTCTCGTTGGCCTCCATAATCTCACGCTCTCCCGGTCCTTTATCGTTGATACCGCAGAGATGGAGGATGCCGTGTATGAGCACACGGTGGAACTCATCATCATATGATTTTGCGTATTTCTCGGCGTTAGTGCGGACGGTGTCGAGAGAGATGACGATATCGCCATTGATGATATCGTCCTCGTCATAGTCGAACGTTATGATGTCAGTGTAATAATCGTGGCCGAGGTACTCACGGTTGCACTTCAGTATTCTCTCGTCATCGACGAACATATAGCCTATCTCACCCACTTTGCGGCCGTAGGTGGCGGCAACTTCACGTATCCATTTGTTGGCTTTACGCTTGTGGAACTTTGGCATTTTAACGCCATCGACACTATAGGTTATCATTATCTTTCTGTTTTTTATTGTCGTTGTTATTCTGTATCGTTGGATGTAACGGTCGTCGGGCATCACTTCCACCGTATAGAGGCTTGCTGATGCCGTCGGCATATTCCTTTATTTCTCTCCTTCGGCAATGACCTGCAAGGCCTTCCGCAGCGTCATATTCTCCTTGTTGTAAATCTGGTAGTACTCGTTGAGCGACCACAGGTCACGGGCTATGAGGGCCTTGAGCTGCAGGGAGAGTTCCGCGACAGTCTCGGCGAGTTCTTCCTTGTCCTTAGGTTCCACCTTCTTCCTACGTCCATCGGCGAAGATGGAGTCGGTGAGGGCCGTGGGAACGGTAAAGTTGCGGTTGAAATCGGCGAAGGTCTTATACCGCTTGGTGAGCTGTTTCCTGTTGCCATCGATATATTCCAGCAGACACTGCATGATAGCGTTGTTGGCGATGAGCTTCCGGTAGTAAGGTGAGAAATGTGTGGTGTCGAGGGGAACGAAGACATCCGGCATGATACCTCCGCCTCCATAGACGACACGATGCAGCCGCCGGGTATAGTACTTTGCGCTCTTGTCGAGGTGGATGGAGTCCACGCTGGTGAGCTCTCCGTGTTTCAGGCGGTTCTCTATATCCCGGGCGTAGTCGTCGGGGTCTCCTTTCTTATACGGTTTCTGAATGCAACGTCCCGAAGGAGTGTAATAATGGGCTATGGTGATGCGCATCATACTGCCGTCAAGCATATCGACAGGTCTCTGGACAAGTCCTTTGGCGAACGTGCGGCGGCCTATTATCGTGCCGCGGTCGTTGTCCTGGAGCGCGCCGGAAACGATCTCGGCGGCAGAGGCGGTATACTCGTCGACGAGCACATAAGTCTTGATGTCCCGTAGATGACCGTTGCCATGGGCTTTGTAGACCGTCATAGGAACGGTACGGCCATACATATAGACGATGGTGTCGCCATCATCGAGGAACTCGTTGGCAATGGCTACGGCAGAGGTCATCAGCCCGCCGCCATTACCCTGGAGGTCGAGGACAAGGGTTTTCATTCCACTACGGAGAAGGGAGTCCACGCCATTCATAAACTCCTGATGTGTCTTCTCACCGAAGCTCGACATATGGACGTATCCTATGCCGGGAGCTATCATATAAGCGGACTCTACGGAATGGACAGGGATGACATCACGGCAGACGGTGAACTTCAGCATACCATGTGCTCCGGGACGGATGACGCCCAGCCGCACTTTCGTTCCCTTCTTTCCGCGCAGCATCTTCACGATATCAGTACGCGGCTTCTTCACTCCGGCGATAACGGTGCCGTCGACGTTTACGATACGGTCGCCGGGAAGGATACCGACCTTCTCTGAAGGACCGTTGAGGGTTGTCTGAACGACGACGAGGGTGTCGTTGAGGATATTGAACTGTACGCCGATGCCTTCAAAGTCGCCTGCAAGACTCTCATGCATCTCCTTGGCCTCTTCGGGTGTGGAATAGGAGGAATGGGGGTCCAGACTCTTGAGCATGCCGCGAATGGCGTTCTCCACAAGTTGATTCTCGTTGACAGTGTCGACATACAGGCTGTTGATGACAGTCTCGGCGAACTGCAGTTTCCGCAAGGGCGCGTTCTTGTCGAGTCGGAACGTTATCTGGGCCGGCGAGGTCAGAGGGAAAGATGTGAGGAGGAAAAGGAACAGAAAAAGCCTTATTGTCCTTCTGATGGTGGGAAGGGCAGTAAGGCTTTTCCTTGTTTTGGCTGTAATTGTTTTACTCATGAATATGATGGATAATGAGTGTGAAAACTTGAGACTATGGAGCTATGCCCTACCCTACGCTGTCTCGTCTTCCGGAAGGTCCTCCTCGATGACCAGGTTGTCGATGATGAAGTTCTGACGTTCCATGGTGTTCTTGCCCATGTAGTACTCCAGGAGCTTCTGTACCTGGTCGTTCTTGTGAAGGGTTACCTGCTCCAGCCGCATATCAGGGCCTATGAAGTGGACGAACTCATCGGGACTTATCTCTCCAAGTCCTTTGAATCGCGTTATCTCCGGGTCCGGTCCGAGGTCGCGGATGGCGTTCAGACGCTCTTCCTCGGTGTAGCAGTAGCGCGTTATGAAGTCGCTCTTGCGCTCCTTCTTGCCCAGGCGGGCGTCAGCCTCGGCGATAACCTTCTTGTTTTTTATCTTTGTGCGTTTGTTGCGGACACGGAACAGTGGCGTCTGCAGCACATAGACGTGGCCTTTCTTTATCAGCTCCGGATAGAACTGAAGGAAGAAGGTTATAAGCAGGAGACGGATGTGCATGCCGTCGACATCGGCATCGGTGGCAACGATAACCTTGTTGTAGCGCAGGTTGTCGAGACCGTCCTCGATGTTGAGGGCAGCCTGGAGAAGGTTGAACTCCTCGTTCTCGTAGCAGACCTTCTTGGTGAGGCCGAAACAGTTGAGAGGCTTACCGCGGAGGGAGAACACCGCCTGCGTGTTTACATCACGGCTCTTCGTGATGCTTCCGCTGGCAGAGTCGCCCTCGGTGATGAATATCGACGACTCTTCCTTACGGTCGTTCTTGGTATCGTTGTAGTGGATGCGGCAGTCGCGAAGCTTACGGTTGTGAAGGCTCACCTTCTTGGCGCGCTCACGGGCCAACTTAGCCACGCCGGCCATCGCCTTGCGCTCGCGTTCGGCTTCCTTGATATGCTCCTCCATGATATCGGCGCAGTCGTCTTTATGGATATGGAGGTAGTTGTCGACATTCTGCTTGATGAAGTCGCCTACATACTTGTTGATGGTCTCACCGTCGGGGGACATAAGGGTGGAGCCGAGCTTAATCTTTGTCTGCGACTCGAAGACAGGCTCCTCTACATTGACGGCAATAGCAGCGACAAGTCCGTTGCGGATGTCGCTGTATTCATACTTACCGAAAAACTCCTTGACGGTACGTGCGAAGTGTTCCTTGAACGCCGTCTGATGGGTTCCGCCCTGTGTGGTATGCTGTCCGTTGACAAAGGAGTGGTACTCCTCGCCATACTGCTTGGTATGCGTGAACGCTATCTCTATATCCTCCCCCCGCATGTGGACGATAGGATAGAGAGGTTCCTCCGTCATATTGTCGATAAGCAGGTCTTTCAGTCCGTGCCGACTCAGTATGCGCCGTCCGTTATACATGATGGTGAGACCTGTGTTGAGGTAGGTATAGTTGCGAAGCATGGTCTCCACGATGTCATCATGGAAGGAGTAGTTCTTGAAAAGATTGGCACTGCCGTCGGGCTGGAAGAATATGTACGTTCCATTCTCATCGTCGGTGTCGCGTGTCTCATCGCTTTTCAGCACGCCTTTCTCAAACACCAGGTCCCTGACCTTCCCGTCGCGGAAGCTCATCACCTCAAAGCGTGCGCTAAGGGCGTTGACGGCCTTCACGCCGACGCCGTTCAGTCCGACACTCTTCTTGAAGGCCTTGGAGTCGTACTTTCCGCCCGTGTTGAGCACGGAGACAGCCTCAACGAGTTTTCCCTGAGGGATACCGCGGCCGTAGTCGCGGACACCGACGCGGAGGTTGTCCTCGATGTCGACCTCTATTCTGTCGCCGGCATTCATCTTGAACTCATCGATGGAATTGTCGATGACCTCCTTGAGCAACACATAGATGCCGTCTTCGGGCAGAGAGCCGTCGCCAAGACGTCCGATATACATACCGGGACGTGTGCGGACATGCTCCATATCGCTCAGATGACGGATGTTGTCGTCGGTGTATTCGGGTGCGGGGCCGTCACCGGCTGACGACTGCTGGTCGCCGCCGTTAGGCGATTGGGATTGCGGATTAGCTGCTAACGCGACGTTCTGAGACAGGACTTCGCCATCAGCTGCCTTTCTATTTTTATTATTTTTACTGTTTTCTGACATAGTCATTCCTCCGTTATCGATGCAAGGTCATCACCGTTAGCCCAACATCTTCTTGTAACATCTGCGGCGCTTGTGGTTCTCCGGACTGAGAGCGCCCCACTGCCGCTGCACACCTTCATTGTTCTCCATCTCCACCTGGCTCTCACCCCACTTGAAGCCATAGCTGATATAGCGTGGGATAAGGTCAGCGAAGAGCAGTGCGTTGGCACCTTTCGAGCGGTACTCAGGCAGGACGCCGAGCAGAAGGAGGTCCACGCCCTCCGTCTTATGGCATTTGGCGGCACGCAGCACATGCCACCATCCGAAGGGCAGGAGTCTTCCACGACGGCATTTCTGCATGGCTCTGCTCATCGACGGCATGGTTATTCCGATGCCGACGAGCTTGTTGTCAGCGTTGCCATCCTCGATGCACGTTACCAGATTGAGGTCAAGCATAGGCAGGTATTCCTTCACATACTGGTCTATCTGCCGTGGTGTGAGCTCAGAGAAGCCATAGAGGTTCTTGTATGTGTCGTTGATGAGATCGAAGACCTTATAACCATAGCCTTCACGGATATCCTTCCTCGTAAGCTTTTTCACATGGAGGTTATACCTGTCAGCGATCATAGCGGCAATCTTGGAGTACTTCTCCGGCACCTTCTCCGGCACCCGCATATAGTATTCCACGTAGTCGGCGTCTTTCTCCCATCCTCCCATCTGCTCCATGTGGCGCGGATAGTAGTCATAGTTGTAGATGGTAGGCATCGTTCCGAGCTTGTCGAAGCCCATGATGAGCATACCCTCCGGGTCCATATCGGTAAAGCCAAGCGGTCCTACTATCTCCGTCATGCCCTTTCGGCGGCCATAATCCTCCACAGCGCGGAAAAGGGCACGACTCACATCGAGGTCATCGATGAAGTCGAGCCATCCGAAGCGCACACTGTTGCGCTTCCATCGGGCGTTGGCCTTATGGTTTATGATACCGGCGATGCGGCCCACGACCTGTCCGTCTTCGTCGTATGCAAGATAGTACTCCGCCTCACAGAAGTCGAAAGCTGGGTTCTTCGACGGCGAAAGGGTGTTCTTCTCATCCATGAACAGGTTTGGCACATCATACGGATTGCCTTTATACAAGTCATAATGGAAGTCTATGAAGGCTCTCAGCTGCTTCTTTGTCTCTACTTTCTGTATTTTAATTGATGACATTTTCCTTGCTTTTAAACATGCAAAATTAGCAAATAAAAATTACATTGCCAAAATTAGACGTTTTTTTTGGTTATTATTAAAACATGACTGCCATCACTATACGTTGTTGCGAAGATATATACATCGCCGCCCTCCTTAATTTTAAGCCGTTTGCGCAATGCGTCAACGGTCATGGGGAAATTCCTTACGGCAATATTTGCCTTAGTTATCCCGGCGAGGGTACGCTTCAGTTCCTTCTTATTCATCGAAGAGACGGCGACGACACAGAACTGCCGGCCGGGGAAGTCAGCGACAGGACGGGACGAAAGGAACAGGTGTGAGTTGACGCTGATGGCTGAAACGCCGAACTGCCGCGTCAGCTCCGTGAAGCAACCGGCCTTCATCACCGATGCATTCGGGACCAGCAGGAAAGACGGGAAAGATGAAGATGCTGACGGGGTCCGTTCCACCGTAACGGCATCGGGGCATTCACTAAACGACGCTATTCTCTCGCCACCAAAGACAAAGGAGAAATCGTCATCATCGTTCACACAATGAACGCAGACACCTTTCTCCCGCTTCTCTTCCGCCTTGTCGCCGTCCATGACCACCAGCAGTTCCTTGCACTCGTTCTTCACCGACACTATGTGGACATCCGTCACGCCAGGGAGCTCCCGGACAGCCTCACGCCAGTCGAACATCGGCGACAGTTTTATCATCACTTTGTCGGCCACAGACAGCAACAGTGATGCCAGCGACACCACGTCGGGCTCACAGTCTGCGATGTTATACACCTTCTTGCCATGGACATCACGACGTGCAGGGTCGAGGTAAATGAACAATGGGAGCCGCACACCGTCCTTCGACATGAGGAGTGGATTGTCTCCTGACAGTGCCTTCAGGACCTCTACGCCATCAGCGTTGACCACCTCGACATTCGATAAACCTAAGATACCGAAATTATGACGCGCGACAGCACACAGACGGGCATCACGTTCTACATAGACGGCCTTTGCGAAACAATGGGAAAGGAACGAGAAGTCGACACCAAAGCCACCGGTGAGGTCCACGAGGACGCCATCAACATCACTGCTGCGGCCAGCGGCCACAATGGTCTGCTTATAGCGTGCCGTCTGCTCACTGGAACACTGCTCCATATTCAGGTGAGGGGGATAGATGATGCCGTCTGTTTCAGCCCACGACGGCAGCTTATACCTTGCCGTCTGCCAGCCTTTTATCTGGTCCAGGGCCAGCGGGACATCGACCTCCGGGTTCTTACCGGCAGAGAAAGCCAGGCTGCGCACATCATCGTTGCGGTGCAGCCGGATAAAATTCCGTGTGGGGATGTTGATCTGTAAGTCTGCTGATGGTTTATTTTCCGTGTTCTTGGTCCTTTCCATTTGTCATTGTCTTCTTATCGACTGCAAACTTACTGAAAAATATCCGATGAGACCATATCAATCAAAAGAAAATCACCTTGCCACAGTTATCAAAACAGAAAATAAAAAAGAGAACACTTCACACAATCCGCATTGAATAAAGACCCACACCGGCGACGGTGTCAATGCCACAAAAGCGGGAAGGATAACCGCTGCCACTGCCATGGAAGCCAGAGCCCTCTTAAAATGTTGGATCATAAAAAATAGGTTTTAGTTATGAAATTTGTTTTAGTTTAATCGCTGCAAATATAGATTTTTCTTAAAAACATTCCAAACCAATAAGCAGGTAAAATCGGATTTAAGCAAAAAGCAAAGCCGAATAATCAAAAAACTAGGTTTACATGCAATGCATATCAGGGATTGCTGAAATAGATTTTGGGCACATCATATTGAATGACACAATAATTAAGTAGTTACTAAGAGTCAGCCTCCGAGGCTGTAAGTCACTGTTGCGCTTGGAGGATGGGGATAAACCCCACCCCTACTTTGGGTGACAGAGGTTTCCGTGGAGAGGATGGGGATAAACCCCACCCCTACATTGGGTGACAGAGGTTTCCGTGGAGCGAGCGCATCCAGATAAGCAGATGGGGGATTACACACAGTGCCTCGGAGAGGCACACTCTCAGTAACCCCAGACTAAGCGAGCGAAGCGAGCACAGTCTGGGGTATAGGTCGGAAGCTCGCATTCACTCAGAGCCTCGGAGAGGTTCAGACGCGTAGTGTGTACATACATAAAGCTATCACCATTAGTCCTATAAGACAACCATTAGGATATAATGATGAACACTACGCGTATGTGCCTCTCCGAGGCACGGAGTAAGGTTCCCGCCATCTACTTACCACAGGCTGCACTCGCTTCGCTCGTTTAGCCTGGGGTTACTGACAGTCAGAATCTCCGAGGCTGTGAGCGACATTAATTAAATGTATTCTCACAAAGCCGCAAAGAACGCAAAGCTTCCGCCAAGCAATCTCAGAGGCTGTCTGCGTTTCATCCCGGTCATTAAGTTGGCACATCTGAAACTTGAATATCAACATGTTGGGGATTGAATAAAGCCGAAGAAATCTTGGATACAACAAATTGAACGCCCTAATTGCGAGCCAAACAAAGGCTAACGACAGTGCTATTATTTCTCTGTTTCATAGTATGACGGCCGTCGCGCTATCTTATGACGACCGCCACGCAATTATTTGACGACCGCCACGCAATTATGCGACGACCGTCATATGTTCGCGTGACGGTCGTCGCAGGTTTTAGAAATTGCATTGTTAGACTAAAGGTCAAGTATTAGTAAATTGGAAAATTTCCCTAAACTCATTGGAATACACAAGACCTTCAGATAGGGTGCGACCCTCTCGTTACGACAACTCTTATCAATACCTTACAACATTAGGCAGTTCCAAATTCCTTTATAACAGACATCCTACCTTAACTCTAAAAATGATAGGCTCCGCCAATGGTCAGTTCGTAGGTGTGGCTATGCTTATTCTTATGATATGTGTACTGTGTCAGGCGGTTATAGAAGGCGGCATTGATTTGTATGTGCCATCCCCGTGCGATATGTATCTGCGCCACCGGAGAGATAACAAGGAGTTGCGCGTTGCTCTTGTCGCCTTGCGAGTTGAGGAAGATGGGGTTGAAGCCGGGGCGTCATAGTCTTTCTTCTCATAACCTTTCCATGTGTAGAGGCGGTAGTATTCGACGTTAAGGGCGAAGAGTCCGAACTTCTTGAACGTCATACGTGTGTTCGACTTCCATCCGAAGCCACTGCCGATGTTGTAGTCGCGGTCGATGAAGTGGTAATAGTCGCTCTTGCTGCCACCAAGTATGATGCCGTTGAGGAAGAAACGCTGCTCCAGGAGCGACAGGCTACCCGTAGCCGGAAACTGAAGGATAAGGCCCGGACCGAAGGCGGCGGTCTCGCTGATCTCGAACGGGTTCCGCATGTCGGAGCCTTTGATGCTGTCGGAGGCATAGTAGTCGAAATGCTGATAAACACCCCACTGTGCCCTGAAGACCTTTCCTTCATAGAGGTCATGACCGTAGAGTCGTCCTATGAGGTGGACGTCGCTAAGTAGCGGCTGGGAGCCTATGTTGAAGCCGAAATCCGCGGAGAAATAGTCGTACGGCTGTGTCGGCTCGTCGGCAAAGGCATCGCCGTACTCCATGTGGAAGCCAAGCCGCAGGTTGTGGCTTCCACGGGTCATATGGCCTTCGTCGGCAACATAACGCTCACCGATGAGCACCGACGCGTCGACGGGTATGCGGTCGTAGTCGTGATAGAGGTTATGGCTGGTGCGCACACGCCAAGCATCACCACTGATGATGCGGTTGAGGGCTCGGATAGGATTAAGCACGCCGGCGGCAAACTCATGCCAGAAACGGGGCCACCCGCTCTGACTGTCGTCGAGGGCAAGGGCTGAGGTGCGGTAGAGGACTTCTCCGATGGCAATGCCGCCGAAGGTAGTGGAGAAGACGTCGTTGATGGCTGCAGGCTCGTTCTCACCCCAGAACTCCCACATCAGACTGCCGCCGAGGACGTAAGGACAGCTCTCCCAGAAGTTAAGACCGTGGGTACGGGCACTGTTGAAGTAGAGATTGCCGTGGTAGGGATGGGCAAACTGATTGGTGGAGAACTGGTCGTTGTCCCATACAAAGCCATTGCGGAAGTTGTCTGCCCATGTGGAGGGATTTGTCTTGGCGTAGTCGGCATTGAGGACGAAACGGTCGAAATAATGGACGAAGAGGTTTATGCCGGCATCCTCGGCGAGGGCACTCCACGGGTGCTTAACATTGAACTGCGGAAGGGTGTAGGCAAAGAGGCTGTCGCGTTCCGTGCCGTTGTAAGAGACGGACGTCCCGGAGAATTCCTCAGCGTATTTCTTAGGCTGTACTAAGCGGGAGACATAGCTGTCAGGACGTCTCAGAGGACGGAGGTCTACGGTGAGTCCGGCCTCAAGGAGGGGTTTGTCACCGTATTTCCGGTGATGGTTGTACCACCGTGTCTGTTCCAGCCCTGTGGAGATGAAGGCTCCTATATAGCGGTTGAACTCGTAGTCGGCATTCAGGCGCCACTGGAAAGAGTAGAGGCGTTCGGGCCGTGTGGCGGTCTCCTCACGGAAGGTCTCGATATGTGAGAAGCCGATGTCGGTGCTGAGGGATATTCTCGGCGAGACCTTAAGGTACTGGCCTATGCGGTAACCAAGGGAACCGGAATAGCGCTGGGTGCCAAGGCCGGAATGGAAGGAGCCGAGGTTGAGGATGTAATAGGTGCTGCGGTTGCGGAAGCGCACACCGAAGTTGAGTTTGTCGACGTTACCGGCCGAGGTCATGAACTGCATCCGCGTGTGGGGGTTGATGTTTATAAGTCCGAGATGACGGCTGTCGCATTCATTGGTCATATTGACGAAACCTATCTGATAGCCCTTCGGATTGCGGTCGGCAACATTTATAATGCCAAGTTGGAAGCCACAGAGTGTGTCGGCATAGTTATAGGAGCCAAACTGGAAGCCGCGCTGGTCACCGGAATTGATGTTCAGCATGCCGACTTGCACACCGCCAGCCATGCCGCGGGTAACATTCGTTATTCCTGCAATCTGTACGCCATGTAATGACTGACCGGAAATGTTCGACAGCAGACCAACCTGCAAGCCATACTGCTGATGTGCCGCATTAACAGTGCCCAACTGTAAGCCCCGCATACGGCCTGCGACGACACTGATCACTCCTGAGGCCTGTACACCATCGGACGGACCAAAATCGACATTGAGAAGGCCGGCAAGGCTGACACCACGCATGGAGCGGCCTACACCGGACTTTATGACACCAAGCTGGAAGCCCTTCAAAGAGTCTACATAGTTCCACAGTCCTATGTTCAATGGGGTTACACGCAAGGAATCGGCCGTCCTGACATTGCCTCCAATGGCAATATTGGAGAAATAACGCTTCGGAAGGAGAGTATTATTGGTCTGCCCGAATAAATGGAGGGCAAGAAGCAGAAAACAAGTTGTCGCTACTATCTTCTTCATCGGCACACAGATTTACGTCGCAAATATAGTCATAAAATTCCAACGAACAAGCATTTGTACGCCATTTTATTAATAACATTACATTTAACGGTAAACAAGGGACATAATTAGGTAATCTCTATCACTTTCTGGAATTGAATAACAGGAACGAAAAAACCCGTTGGGCAGTGATGCTCAACGGGTTTTTACTATATAGATAAGTGTGGTTTAGTCGGCAAGCTTTGCCTTGATGAACTCGCGGTTCAGACGGGCAATGTTTGCGATAGACTCGTTCTTCGGGCACTCAGCCTCACAAGCGCGGGTGTTGGTGCAGTTTCCGAAACCGAGCTCCTCCATCTTCATGACCATAGCCTTGGCGCGTTTTGCGGCCTCCGGACGACCCTGAGGCAGGAGAGCGAGCTGGCTGACCTTCGAGGATACGAAGAGCATTGCAGAACCGTTCTTGCAGGCTGCTACGCATGCACCACAACCGATACATGTTGCGCAGTCCATTGCCTCGTCGGCATCATCCTTCGGGATAAGGATAGCATTGGCATCCTGAGCCTGTCCGGTACGAACGGAGGTGTAACCACCGGCAGCGATGATCTTATCGAAGGCCGAGCGGTCTACCATGCAGTCGCGGATGACAGGGAAGGCGGCTGAACGCCAAGGCTCTACGGTGATGACATCGCCGTCATGGAAGCGACGCATGTAGAGCTGGCAGGTTGTAGCTCCCTGCGCAGGACCATGAGGATGACCGTTGATATAAAGCGAGCACATGCCGCAAATACCCTCACGACAGTCGTGGTCGAAGACAAAAGGCTCCTTGCCGTCCTCTATCAGCTGCTCGTTAAGGATGTCCAACATCTCGAGGAAGGAGGTATCGCCAGGGATGTCCTGCATCTCGAAGGTGTCAAAATGGCCCTTCTCGTTTGGACCTTTCTGACGCCAGACTTTCAAAGTGAATGATATGTTAGTGTCCATTTGTTTTTGTAATCTTAAATGTTAATGTAACATTACCTCGTTAGACCTTTTCTTGGGTCATGCTTCCGCCATGACGGCGGCACTGGGAGGAACATGTTTACTTCTTATAGTTTCTCACTTGAACCTTGATGTACTGATAGTTAAGCGGCTCCTTGAGCAACGTTGGAGGTACCTCCTCCTGACCAGGATACTGCCAGCATGCAACGTACATGTAGTTTTCGTCGTCACGCTTTGCCTCTCCATCCTCAGTCTGGGACTCCTCACGGAAATGTCCACCGCAGCTCTCATTACGCTCCAGCGCATCATAGGCAATAAGCTCACCCATGGTGATGAAGTCGCGAAGGTGGATGGCCTTGTCGAGCTCGACATTGAGTCCCTCCTTGTCGCCAGGGATACGCACGTGCTCGTTGAATTCCTTACGGATGTCCTTCAACATGGCAAGAGCCTTCTTCAGGCCAGCCTCGTTGCGAGCCATGCCAACGTAATCCCACATAATATGATAGAGCTTCTTGTGAATAGAGTCAACACTCTCGTCGCCCTTGATATTGTAGATGCGGTCGATTTCGGCCTGAACACCCTTCTCGGCCTCCTCGAACTCCGGTGCGTTCGTATCGATGTGAGGCACCTGTATCTGGTCGGAGAGGTAGTTCTGCATTGTATAAGGAATGACGAAGTAACCGTCGGACAGACCCTGCATAAGGGCAGAAGCACCAAGACGGTTAGCACCGTGGTCGGAGAAGTTGCACTCACCGAGAGCAAACAGACCCTTGATGGATGTCTGGAGCTCGTAGTCGACCCACAGACCACCCATCGTATAGTGGATAGCCGGGAAGATCATCATCGGGTTCTCGTGCGGGTCTACGTCGGTAATCTCCTGATACATATCGAAGAGGTTGCCATAACGCTCGTCAACACGCTTGCGGCCAAGACGCTGGAAAGCCTCGGAGAAGTCGAGGAACACGGCCAGACCGGTGTTGTTAACACCATAGCCGGCATCGGTGCGCTCCTTGGCTGCACGGGAAGCGACATCACGCGGAACGAGGTTTCCGAATGCAGGATAACGACGCTCCAGATAGTAGTCGCGGTCTTCCTCCGGAATGTCGCGTCCCTGTATCTCACCACGCTGCAGTTTTTTAGCATCCTCGAGGTTCTTCGGTACCCATATGCGGCCATCGTTACGAAGAGACTCTGACATAAGGGTCAGCTTCGACTGCTTGTCGCCATGGACAGGAATACAAGTCGGGTGGATCTGGACGAAACATGGGTTTGCGAAGTAAGCGCCCTTACGGTAAGCCTGGACGGCTGCCGTACAGTTACAACCCATGGCATTGGTAGAAAGGAAATAGGTGTTACCGTATCCGCCGGTGGCAAGGCAGACAGCGTGAGCGCCATAACGCTCCAGCTTGCCGGTAACGAGGTTCTTTGCGATGACACCACGGCAACGGCCGTCGATGATCACAATATCCTCAATCTCGGTGCGGGTGTGAAGCTCCACGGTGCCGTTGTTGACCTCCTTCATAAGAGAGGAGTAGGCACCGAGCAGAAGCTGCTGACCGGTCTGTCCCTTAGCGTAGAACGTACGGCAGACCTGCACACCACCGAAGGAACGGTTGGCAAGCATGCCGCCATATTCACGGGCGAAAGGAACGCCCTGGGCCACACACTGGTCGATAATGTTTGCCGACACCTCCGCAAGACGATAGACGTTGGCCTCACGTGCACGGTAGTCACCGCCCTTGATAGTATCGTAGAACAGGCGGTAAACGGAGTCGCCGTCGTTCTGGTAGTTCTTTGCAGCGTTGATACCTCCCTGCGCAGCGATAGAGTGTGCACGGCGCGGAGAGTCCTGAATGCAGAAATTGATGACGTGGAAGCCCATCTCGCCAAGAGAAGCGGCTGCAGAGGCACCAGCCAGACCCGTACCAACGACGATGATGTCGAGCTTACGTTTGTTGGCAGGGTTTACAAGTTTCTGATGAGCCTTATAGTTGGTCCATTTTTCGGCCAGAGGGCCTTCAGGAATTCTTGAATCTATTTGATTAGCCATAATCTTTTCTAAAGTTATAAGTTTGTGAGTTTTCTTTGTTTCTCCGTACTTCTCAGCCTTCACCGGTAATAATTCTTCCGGTGCCGGCATTACTTCCGGACTGCAAAAACTCTATTTTCCGTTTTCAGTGTTAAGCACAATAGCTTGGAGCGAAGCCCAGCCAGAATGAAAGCACGAGGAAGGCGAAGACACCCATCAGGATGGTAACGTATACGATACCGATAACCTGCCAGCGCTTGAGCCATATCTTTCCGCTCCAACCCAGTGTCTGCATTGCACTCCAGAAACCGTGAGAGAGGTGGAACCAAATAGCGCACATCCAGATGAGGTAAAGGATAGAGAAGACAGGATTAGAGAAAGTGTCCTGAATCCATGCGAAGCCGTCTGCCGGATCATGAGCTACTTCCACGTTTGCCAGCTCTGCGAACATCATGTGTCCCCAGAAGTTGTAAAGATGAAGAATAAGGCCGAGCACGATGATAAGACCGAGTACGAGCATGTTCTGAGAAGCCCATGACACCTCGGGGCGTCTGTCTGTAACGGCATAGCGTTCTGTGCCACGTGCGCGACGGTTCTGTGCCGTAAGAATGAACGCATAAACGATATGGCAGCAGGCGAGGAATGCCAAGCCCAGCGTACCAACGACTGCGTACCAATTAGAACCCAGGAACTCACACACTGTGTTGTATGCATCGCCGGAGAAGAAAGCGGCTACATTCATGCAACAGTGGAAGGTCAGGAATAGAATAAGGCAGACACCAGTTACTGACATCACTACCTTTCTACCAATAGGTGAATTGATTAACCACATAAATTGTTGAATTTTTATTAATGATAATTTGTTAGAATTTTCGTATAAACATTTTATTTTACCTTTGAATAGTTGACAACAATACTTAATAATAGGTATTGACGACGCAAAATTAATACAATAAAATGATAAAACAAAGTGTTTGCTTATAAAAAATACAAAAAATTACACTAACTTTGCGCCCGACTAATTTATTGGATAAATAATGAATTTCAATTACGATGTTCTTGTAATAGGCGGCGGACACGCCGGATGTGAGGCCGCAACGGCCTCTGCAAATATTGGAGCCAGGACATGTCTCATCACTATGGACATGAATAAAATCGGACAGATGAGTTGTAACCCTGCTGTCGGCGGAATAGCCAAGGGGCAGATAGTCCGTGAGATTGATGCCCTCGGAGGACAGATGGGAATGGTAACGGACGCCACGGCGATACAGTTCCGCATGCTGAACCGCTCCAAGGGGCCTGCAGTATGGAGCCCACGTGCGCAGTGCGACCGCGGAAAGTTCATCTGGCAGTGGCGCACTGTCCTCGACCACACGCCGAACCTTGACATCTTCCAGGACCAGGCCGACGAGCTTCTTGTCGACGAGAACACCAAGAGTGTCATCGGTGTGAGGACCATCTGGGGTGTAGAATTCCACGCCAAGGCTGTCATCGTAACAGCAGGTACGTTCCTCAACGGCCTCATGCACATAGGAAACCGAAAGGTGGAGGGCGGACGCTGCGCCGAGCCTGCAGTACACCATTTCCCAGAAAGCATCACACGATGGGGCATCCGCACGGGGAGAATGAAGACAGGTACGCCTGTGAGAATTGACAAACGCACGGTGCATTTCGAGGATATGGAGGAGCAGCCGGGCGAGAACGACTACCATCAGTTCTCCTTCTTCGGCCCACACCGCTCACTTCCTCAGCTTCCCTGCTGGACATGCAGCACCAATGAGGAGGTTCACGAGATACTTCGCGCCGACTTAAAGAACTCTCCTCTCTTCAACGGACAGATACAAAGCACCGGACCACGGTACTGTCCGTCGATAGAAACGAAGCTCGTTACGTTCCCAAACAAGGACAGCCATCCTCTCTTCCTCGAACCCGAAGGTACCGACACGAACGAGATGTACCTCAACGGCTTCTCTTCCTCCATGCCATGGGAGACGCAGCTGAAGGCCATCCATAAGATACCCGCACTCCGCGATGCCAAAATCTACCGTCCTGGATATGCCATAGAATATGATTACTTCGACCCAACACAACTGAAGCACTCGTTGGAATCGAAGGTAATAAAGGGCCTTTTCCTTGCCGGACAAGTTAACGGCACCACAGGCTATGAGGAAGCTGGAGGACAGGGAACGGCAGCTGGAATTAACGCAGCATTGCTTTGCGGAGGCAGTGAGCCCTTTATCATGCACCGCGACGAGAGCTATATAGGCGTACTCATCGACGATCTGACGACCAAAGGCGTCGACGAGCCATACCGTATGTTCACATCTCGCGCTGAATATCGTATTCTCCTGCGTCAGGACGATGCGGACGCTAGACTTACGGAGAAGTCCTACAAGCTTGGTTTGGCAACACGGGAGCGTTACGACTGGTGGATACAGAAAAAACAACAAATCGATAAAATCGTAGAGTTCTGCAAGAATACACCGGTGAAGCCGGCAGCAATCAACGGCTTCCTTGAGAGCATCGGCACCTCATCTATCAAAGGAACGGTGAAGGTTTCCGACCTCATTGCCCGCCCACAGGTAAACTTCAAGAACCTCTCTGAGCAGCTGCCGGAATTGAAGGAAATTCTGAATTCATCGGAAAATCGTCGCGATGAGATCGCCGAGGGTGCAGAGATAAAGATGAAGTATAAAGGATACATCGACCGTGAGCGAGTCTTTGCAGATAAGATGCACCGCTTGGAGAATATAAAGATAAAAGGTGTCTTCAACTACTCCGAGATTCATGACCTCTCAACGGAATGCCGGCAGAAGCTAGAACGCATACAACCCGAAACCATCGCACAAGCTTCACGCATCCCCGGAGTTTCTCCCAGTGATATAAACGTGCTATTAGTGCTTATGGGCAGATAATGTCAGCAGACAACGATTACGACTGTTCGCCTATCCCCCACCCTTCTTCGGGATTGGGATTTGACGGAACAGAACAAATGTACTAATCAGATTACTAAAATGAAATATCTCTTTTCAACGATTATTTTAATGTCGACAGGTTTAAGTGCTATGGCGCAAAAGAGTGGAATCATCATAGACAACACCACGGATATTCCTATTCGTGAAGTCAAACTCTATACCAACAGAAGAAGTGTAGCTGAGACCGACTGGAAGGGAGAATTTCATATTGACGGAGAATTCACAAGCGTAACGATAGTCCATCCTAATTATTTAAGCAGAACGATGAATCTGTATGATATGACAGATACAATCCGGTTAATTCCCAAGTACCACACTATGGACGAAGTCGTTATCTACGGCAACGCGCCAAAGCCTTTCAACCCTAAGCCAATGTTAGAAGAATTCAAGAACTACCCGAAACCATCGGGGCATGATTTCCTCTCGATATTCTACAAGCATCGAGGGCTTACTAAAAAAGAAAAGAAGAAACACGATGAGATAATAAACAATTATTAGGGCTTAGAGCGTCCGTGGGACAGATTCAAGTTTCACGTGAAACAAACATTTTGTAAACGTATGATATAGAAACATTTATAAACTCACTAAAGTAAAACTTCAATAACGTAAAACGATAAAACAATGAACAAGCAATTGCTTTTGGACAATCTGCGTTGCATTCCGGATTGGCCAATTAAAGGAGTAAACTTCAGGGACATCACCACCCTATTCAAAAATGCCGAGTGCCTTAAAGAGATTGCCGACACGATGGTCGACATGTATAAGGACAAAGGTATAACGAAGATCGTAGGCATTGAAAGCCGTGGCTTCGTAATGTCATCAGCTGTAGCCATAAGATTAGGTGCAGGAGTGGTGCTGTGCCGCAAACCTGGCAAGCTCCCCTGCGCTACCGTTCAGCAGAGCTATGCCAAGGAATACGGCATGGACACGATAGAGATACATGCCGACGCCATCAACGACAAGGACGTTATCCTTCTTCATGACGACCTCCTCGCCACAGGCGGCACCATGGAAGCAGCATGCAAACTCGTTAAGAAGTTCCATCCTAAAAAGATCTACTGCAACTTCATCATAGAGCTCGATAGCGAGTTCCCGAAAGCCAGGAAGGCTTTCGAGGACGAAGGCATAGAGGTTACATCCCTCTTGCAGTTCTGACATAATTGAAGAGCCCCCACCAGAGCACCATCAACGGCGTGTCTTGGCGGGGGTTCTTTAGTTAACGTTTCACGTGAAACTTTAACTATCAAATCACCTATAAACAAAGGAGTTAGGAGAATGACTAAAGAAGAAAACGAACAGAGGCTGGCCTATCTGAAGAATATTGTACTGAACCTGCCCCACAAGCCTGGGACTTACCAGTACTACGACAAGAAGAGAGAGCCAGGAGCAGAAGCACCCGACCAGAGCCATATAATATATGTAGGAAAGGCGAAGGACTTAAAAAACCGCGTTTCGTCATATTTCCATAAAGAAGTAGACCGCTTCAAGACAAAGGTGCTTGTATCAAAGATACAGGACATCTCCTACTCCGTAGTAAACTCTGAGGAGGATGCCCTCCTCATAGAGAACCAACTCATAAAGCAGTACAAGCCTAAATACAACGTACTGCTCAAAGATGGCAAGACTTACCCCAGCATCTGCGTTACCAAAGAACATTATCCGCGTATCTTCAAGACAAGAAACATCAACAAGCGTTTCGGAACATTCTATGGCCCCTACAGCCATATCAGTTCGATGTACGCCATACTGGACATAATAAAGAAGGTATATAAGCCACGCACATGCCGTCTTCCCCTCACACAGGAGCGGATAGCAAGAGGCGAGTTCAAGCCTTGTCTGGAATACCATATCCATAACTGTGGAGGACCGTGCATAGACCGTCAGAGCTACGACGATTACCAGGAAAACATCCGTCAGGCCCGTGAGATTCTGAAGGGTAACACACGCGATGTAGAGGACTACCTACGCAAAAAGATGAACGACTACGCCGAGAAACTGCAGTTTGAGAAGGCTGAGGAATGCAAGCAAAGGATAATAGCCCTTGACAATTTCGCGGCGAAGAGCGAGATTGTCAGCCATACCATCACCGACGTCGACGTCTTTACTATCGTCGATGACGACCAGAAAAAGAACGCTTACATCAACTATATACACGTCAAAAACGGCGCCATCAACCAGAGCTTCACATACGAATACAAGCGTAAGTTGGATGAGTCGGACGAGGAACTGCTCAACGAAGCCATACCGGAGATACGTGAGCGTTTCGGTAGCACAGCGAAAGAGATTATCGTTCCATTCCAATTGGACTTTAAGATAAAGGATGCCGAGTTCTTCATTCCTCAACGAGGCGATAAACACCATCTCTTAGAGCTCTCCGAGATGAACGCCAAGCAGTATAAATTCGACCGTCTGAAGCAGGCAGAGAAGCTCAATCCCGAGCAGAAACAGACACGACTGATGAAAGAACTTCAAGACAAACTGAAGCTTCCCAAAATGCCTTATCAGATAGAATGTTTCGATAACTCAAACATCTCAGGCACCGATGCGGTGGCTGGCTGCATAGTATATAAAGGCATGAAGCCGTCGAGAAAAGACTATCGGAAATATAATATCAAGACCGTTGTAGGACCTGACGACTACGCCTCCATGCAAGAGGTCGTACGAAGGCGTTACAGCCGTATGATGGAGGAGAACACTCCCCTCCCCGACCTCATCATAACAGATGGTGGAAAAGGTCAGATGGACGTCGTTCGGGAGGTTGTTGTCGACGAACTCCACCTGGACATTCCTATCGCCGGACTGGCAAAAGACGACCGTCACCGTACCAACGAACTGCTTTACGGATTCCCTCCTGTGGTCATAGGACTAAAAACAGACAGCGAACTGTTCCACGTCCTCACCCAGATACAGGATGAGGTGCACCGGTATGCCATAACCTTCCACCGTGATAAGAGGTCCAAGCATCAGCTACACAGCGAGTTAGACGACATTAAAGGCATAGGTCCCAAGACAAAAGACTTGCTTCTTAAAAAACTGAGAAGCGTAAAAAACATCAAACAGTCTGATAGAGAAGCACTTGCAGAGATTATCGGACCATCGAAAGCACAAATCGTATGGCAGCATTTCCACAAAGAAGCCACAGAGGAAAGCAAATAAATCAAGTTCTAAAAGTATAACAATACCATTAAAGGAACTCACTTTTCCAGGGGCTAAAAAAGCTTGCTGGGTGTGATCCTCGTGGCCGTCAGCACACCAATTGTCGCATTGCATCAGATATGGTACTAAATAATTCATAACGGACGGCCACAAGGGATGCACCTGCAAAAGGATGTCAAAGTAGAGCATTGCTAATATTTACACCTTAAATTTATCCACATAAAAACATCAAAAATGTTTACACCAAAATAGGTGTAGTACACTTGCATTGTAAGTGTACGGAAAATACATCGTAAATGTGCCCCTTTTACAAAAAAGTATACGGAAAATAGAACGCAAGTGTACGGAAAATGCAAGCCACTGAACTACAGCGGGTTACAAATGTAATTTCAAAAAACATGAATTTGAAATATATTTACATATATTCCATACTAAATACCCCACTATAATTGGTACTGATGAAAGTACAGAGAGTTGAACACAACCAATAGAACCCCCGAAGCAGCAAGTATAGAAACGGGATTAACGAAAAAGAAACGAAAATAAATAAAGTATTTCATTAGGCGGGAAATAAAATTAATCCTAATACTTGCAATTGCGGAAAAGAAAAGCTAAATTTGCAAAGGAATAAAACGGATAGAAAGAAATGAGAATTGTTATACAACGCGTCAGCCACGCCTCGGTAACGATAGAAGGCAACGTGAAAAGCAAGATTGGGAAAGGGTTCCTGATACTCCTCGGCATCGGGGAGGACGATACCGTAGAGGACATCGACTGGTTGGTGAAAAAGGTCGTAAACCTCCGTGTTTTCGACGATGAGAACGGCGTTATGAACCGCAGCATCCTCGATACTGGCGGTGACATCATCGTCGTCAGCCAGTTCACGCTTATGGCCTCCTATAAGAAAGGCAACCGTCCGAGTTGGATACGCGCGGCAAGACATGAGATATCCATCCCACTCTATAACGCCTTTGTAGAGCGACTTTCAGCTGGTCTGGGGAAACCTGTAGGCACAGGGGAATTCGGAGCTGACATGAAGGTAGAACTTCTCAATGACGGTCCTGTTACCATCTGCATGGACACGAAGAACAAGGAGTAAGGCCAAAGACCAAAAAAGGCATAAAAGAATTCTGTTTCATAACAATAAAAACGGTAGAAATGACAATTAAAGAAGCACAGGAAGAGGTCGATAAATGGGTCATGACCTATGGCGTGCGCTATTTCTCTGAACTCACCAACATGGCTTGTCTCACCGAAGAAGTGGGAGAACTGGCAAGAGTTATTGCCAGAAAGTACGGCGACCAGAGTTTTAAACCCGGTGAGAAACCGAACCTTGGCGAGGAGATGGCCGATATCCTGTGGGTACTTATCTGTCTTGCCAACCAGACCGGTGTCGACCTGACAGACGAACTGAAGAAGAGTTTCGAGAAGAAGACCCAAAGAGACCGCTACAGACATATAAACAACCCCAAGCTCCATAATTCTCCCGACGACAAAAAAAAGAAAAGTTAACAGCGAGAATAACTGATAAAAATACCTCAACGAACCAAAACACAAAAATGTTTCGCGGAAGGATTTTATTAATAATAAATTAAAAAACTAATTTTATAAATTAAAAAAGCTCACAAAAATTTTCGGAAAAACTTAGTAAGGAGGTTCTCCGGAGGTGTAGTGAGGACAACATGCTATGGGAATAATTAAGAAAGAAGTAGCCAAAGACCTGAAGGCTCAGGCTGAGGAACTGAAGAAAGAAAAAGAGCAATACGGTGACAGCAAGTATGAACAGGCGTTCAAGAAATATAATATGAACGTCGATGATGACGAGGTGCGCGAGGCCGTGAAGAAAATCATTGCCGAGAAGGTACCCGAGAACGATACTATCGATGTCAAGAAGTTCCTCCTTGGCAGCGTAGAGCTTACCTCTCTGCACACCACAGATACCGACGAGAGCATCCTCGCAATGACAGAGAAGGTCAACAAGTTCGACGCAGCCTACCCTGCCCTGCCCCATGTGGCGGCCATCTGCGTTTATCCGAGGTTCACGGAACTGGTGGCTCAGAGCCTGGAAGTCGACGGTGTGGAGATTACCAACGTCACCGGCAACTTCCCATCATCGCAGAGCCGCATGGAGATTAAGATCGCCGAGACCTCACTGGCCATCTCCGACGGTGCCACAAACATTGATATCGTCATGCCTGTTGGAAAATTCCTCAGCGACGACTATGAGGGTGTAGCCGACGATATCAACGAGCTCAAAGAGGTCTGTGGCGAAGTGCCAATGAAGGTTATCCTTGAGACCTGCGACCTGGGCAGTCTGTCAAATGTCAAGAAGGCCGCCATACTGTCGATGTATGCCGGTGCCGACTACATCAAGACGAGCACTGGTAAGGAGAAGGCAGGCGCCACTCCCGAAGGTGTATACGTGATGTGCCAGGCTATAAAGGAATACTACGATGAGACGGGCATACAGATAGGCATTAAGCCAGCCGGTGGCATCAACACGGTCATGGATGCCGTCATTCTCTACACCATCGTCAAGGAAGTGCTGGGCGAGAAATGGCTCACCAACTACTGGTTCCGCCTGGGCACAAGCCGTCTTACGAACCTCCTGCTGAGCGAGATCCTCGGTAAAGAAACAAAGTGGTTCTAAGGTAAAAACGGAACCTCAACAAAAAAATACATCCCAATATTGTAATTCAAGTTCCGGAAGAGATCTTCCGAAACTTGAGTTATTACAAATTCCGCTCAATGACAAAATCAAGATAAGCCTGAAGAGCTTCCTTGATTGCCGGGTCCTTTACCTCATTTTCAAGGAACGTCTGGGCTTCACGGTGGAAGTCCCACATACGCTTGTCAGCATACTCTATGCCGCCATTCTTGATGGTGAAATCGACCAAAGTAGCGATTTCATCGGCTGTAATAGTATGTTTCTTCACCTTCTTGGCAAGTTCAAGCATCTCCTTATCACCCGTGGAATTGAGAGCATAGATGACAGGAAGTGTCAACTTGCCCTCAGCCATATCATTTCCTGTCGGCTTGCCTATCTTCTTCTCATCATCATAATAGTCAAAGATGTCATCACGTATCTGAAAGATAATGCCAAGCTGCTGACCGAAGAGCTTCGCTTTATCGACATTCTCCTCCACAACACCCGCAGACAAAGCCCCGATACCGGCACAAGCCTCAAATAGAGCGGCCGTCTTGTTCTTAATGATACTATAATACACTTCCTCCGAAATCTCCTCATTATCTATATTGGAAAGCTGGAGAATCTCACCGTCGGAAAGCGTTCTGCCAAGATTAGAGAGATAACGGACTATCGTTTCAGAATGTGTGAAGCTGACATGAAGCAACGCCGTAGAGAGAATATAGTCTCCAACGAGCACGGCAACCTTATTACCGAACATCTGGTTGACGCTCTCCTGTCCCCGACGCTCACTACTCTCATCGACGACATCGTCGTGAACAAGCGAGGCGGTATGGAGGAGCTCCAGTCCGACAGCGGCATGCTGGGTAACGTCTGTTACCTTACCATAGTTACGGGCCATCAAAAGGATAAGTATAGGACGCATGCGCTTCCCGGCACGCTGACGGATATGGTCGAGTGCCTGCTGCAATAGTCCATTGTCGTGGTAAAGACTTCTGTTGAAAAGTTCGATGAAATCGGACAATTCATCTTCTATTGGCCTGCGTATGATTGAAAGATAGTCCATGATTTTTTGAAAACTGATACAAAATTAGTGAAAAACATCGGATAATCGGCAAGAATTTAGTAATTTTACAAACAAATTATACTTTACAATGGCAAAACTATTCCTTCTTGATGCATATGCACTGATTTATCGGTCGTACTATGCGTTCATACGTTCACCCAGGATAAACTCGAAAGGGCTTAACACATCGGCTATTATGGGATTCTGCAATACCCTCCATGAGGTACTGACAAAGGAGCATCCCGATTATATCGGTGTGGCCTTCGACCATGGCAAGACCTTCCGCCATGAAGCGTTCCCACAATACAAGGCGCAACGTGAGGCTACACCGGAGGACATCAAACTCTCCGTGCCAATCATAAAAGACATCCTCAAAGCTTACAGGATACCGGTGCTGCAGGTCGACGGCTATGAGGCTGATGATGTCATCGGCACAGTGGCGACAAAGGCCGGAGCCGATGGAATCAACACTTTTATGCTCACACCTGACAAGGACTACGGTCAGCTCATAAAGCCGAATGTATATATGTACCGTCCCCGTCATGGTGGCGGATACGACATCATCGGTGAGAAGGAAGTAGAAGAGAAGTACGGCATACCCACCCCGGCACAGGTCATTGACCTGCTCGCCCTGATGGGAGACAGCGCCGACAACTTCCCCGGATGCCCCGGTGTCGGTGAGAAAACCGCCGTAAAACTCATCAACCAGTTCGGAAGTGTCGACAACCTCTTGCAACACACCGACCAGCTCAAAGGGAAGATGCGCGAGAAAGTGGAAGGTGCTGTCGACGACATCAAGATGAGTTACTTCCTCGCAACCATCAAAACCGACGTGCCTTTGGAGAACCTTACACTCGACAGTCTGAAAATTGAGAAGCCCGACGAAGAGAAACTCGATGAGATATTCACGGAACTGGAATTCAAGACGCTGAAGAACAAGTTCCTTAACAAACCTACAGAAAAGAAAAAAACTGTTAATCAGCAACTCGATTTATTTGCGGAAATTCCCGCCAACGGGACAGATGTTTCGAAAAACAGGAATTTTGAGAGCCTAAAAACGACAGTTCACGATTATAAACTCATTGAAACAGAGGAAGATGCAAGTCGTCTTTGTGATTATTTATTGACAAATAAAATTTTAAGTCTAGACACAGAAACGACATCTACACACCCTGTTGACGCCGAATTGGTGGGATTGAGCTTCTCGGTGAAGGAAAATGAGGCATTTTATGTCGCCATTCCAGCTAATCGTGAAGAAGCTTTAAAATTAGTAAACATATTCAAACCGGTCTATGAAAACAAGGAAACATTGAAAGTCGGACAGAATATTAAGTACGACATGGAGGTGTTGCGCAATTACGGCATTGAGATACAAGGTCCGATGTTCGACACCATGATTGCCCACTATCTGATAAATCCGGAGTTGCATCACAACATGGACTATATGGCCGAGACTCTTCTCAACTACAAGACCATCCATATCGAGGAACTGATAGGAGAGAAAGGAAGGCACCAGAAGTCTATGCGCGACCTGGAACCAAAGGATGTCTATGAGTATGCGGCGGAGGATGCCGACATAACACTGAAGCTTAAGAATGTCCTGGAGCCGAAGCTCAAGGAGGCCAATGCCGACAAGCTCTTCTGGGAAATGGAGATGCCACTCGTGCCGGTACTCGCCGACATGGAGATGACGGGAGTCTGCCTCGACACAGCATCGCTCAAGGAGACATCCGAGCTGTTCACGAAGCGCATGACAGACCTGGAGAAGAAGATCTATGAGGAAGCCGGCGAGCAGTTCAATATCTCCAGCCCTAAACAGGTGGGCGACATCCTCTTCGGTAAGATGCAACTCGTAGAGAAGCCGAAGAAGACACGCACGGGACAGTATGTCACCTCGGAGGAGGTGTTGCAGCAGCTCCGCGCTAAAGCTCCTATCGTGGCCAACATCCTGGACTACAGAGGACTGAAGAAGCTCCTCGGCACATATGTCGATGCCCTTCCGAAGCTCATCAATCCCCGTACCGGCCACATCCACACCTCGTTCAACCAGACCATAACAGCCACCGGTCGTCTGTCGAGTTCCGACCCGAACCTCCAGAACATCCCTGTCCGCGACGACGACGGGAAGGAAATCCGCAAGTGCTTTGTGCCTGAGCCGGGCTGTCTGTTCTTCTCTGCCGACTACAGTCAGATAGAGCTCCGCATCATGGCGCATCTCTCCGGCGATGACAATATGATAGAGGCGTTCCGCGAAGGCTTCGACATACACCGCGCCACTGCCGCAAAGATATGGCACGAGACAATGGATGACGTCACCGACGCACAACGTAAGAAGGCCAAGCAGGCCAACTTCGGAATTATCTATGGCATAACGACTTACGGACTGGCTCAAAGGATGGAGATACCTAACGGCGAGGCACGCCAACTTATCGACGATTACTTCACCACCTTCCCTAAGGTGCACGCTTATATGGAGAAAGCCAAAGAAGAGGCCAGGGAGAAAGGCTATGCCGAGACACTCTTCGGACGCCGCCGTTATCTGCCGGACATAAACTCAAAGAACGGCACCGTCCGCGGGTTTGCTGAGCGCAACGCCATCAATGCGCCTATACAAGGCAGTGAGGCCGACATCATCAAGGTAGCCATGATACGCATCTGGCGCCGCTTCAAGGCCGAAGGCATCCGTTCAAAGATGATCCTCCAGGTGCACGACGAGCTCAACTTCTCCGTTTATCCTGAAGAGAAAGAACAGGTGGAGCGCATCGTCATCGAGGAGATGCAGGGTGCCTACAAGCTCTCCGTACCCCTCATAGCCGATGCTGGATGGGGTAAGAACTGGCTTGAGGCCCATTAACAGCCGACGGACGAACCGATGCATCCCAATACACAACATCATTATTTGTTTAATTCAGATTAATTGCTTACTTTTGCAGCCTATATAAACGTTTATAAGTAAAATATGTCATTAAAATGTGGTATTGTAGGTCTGCCGAATGTAGGCAAGTCTACATTATTCAACTGCCTGTCCAGCGCTAAAGCACAGGCAGCCAACTTTCCTTTCTGCACCATAGAGCCGAACCTCGGCGTCATCACCGTACCTGACGAGCGACTGAACAAGCTCGCCGAGATAGTTCATCCGGGCCGTATCGTGCCTGCAACATGCGAGATTGTTGATATAGCAGGCCTTGTGAAAGGTGCGTCAAAAGGTGAGGGCCTCGGCAATAAGTTCCTTGGCAACATCCGCGAGTGCGATGCCATCATACATGTTATCCGCTGTTTCGACGACGACAATGTCGTCCGTGAGGGTGGTGCTCCCGTAGACCCTGTCGAGGACAAGAGCGTCATCGACACCGAGTTGCAGCTTAAGGACCTGGAGACCATCGACTCCCAGCTTGAGAAACAGAAGAAGATAGCCGCTTCAGGCAACAAAGACGCCAAGACACTCGTAACCGTTCTTGAGGCCTACAAGGAGGTCCTTGAGCAAGGACACAACGCCCGTGAGGTAACCTTTGAGACCAAAGAGGAGAACAAAGCAGCCCACGACCTTTTCCTGTTGACCACCAAGCCCGTACTCTACGTCTGCAATGTCGATGAGGACAGTGCAAAGAACGGTAACGACTACTCCAAGAAAATCGAGGAGATTGCCGCCAAGGAAGGCGCCGAGGCTATGGTCATCGCCGCCAAGACCGAGGAGGATATCGCATCTCTGGACACATACGAGGATAAGAAGATGTTCCTTGACGAGCTCGGATTGGAGGAAAGTGGTGTCAACAGGCTTATTGAAAAGGCATATCATCTGCTGAACCTCCAGACCTTTATCACCGCCGGTGAGATGGAGGTGAAGGCCTGGACCTATCATAAAGGATGGAAGGCCCCACAGTGTGCCGGTGTCATCCACACCGACTTCGAGAAAGGTTTCATCCGCGCAGAGGTCATCAAGTATGAGGACTACATCAAATATAAGTCGGAAGCCGCTGTACGCGAGGCCGGCCTGCTCCATATCGAGGGCAAGGACTACGTAGTACAGGATGGCGACATCATGCATTTCCGTTTCAACGTATAATCATTATGTTATCATTCATCTACTGGCAGCCTGACGAGATAGCCTTCCACTTAGGCAGCTTTGGCGTGCGCTGGTATGCGTTGTGCTGGATGACGGGTCTGGCATTAGGTTTCTTCCTCATGCAATGGCTCTACAAGCACCACAAATACCCAGAGGAGAAGTTCGACCCACTGTTCCTTTACGTCTTCTTAGGCGTGCTCATAGGAGCTCGTCTGGGCCATTGTCTGTTCTATCAGCCCGACTACTTCCTCAGTTCCGGAAAGCATATCATCGAGATGCTCCTGCCTATAAAGTTCTTGGACGGTGGAGGATGGAAGTTCGTAGGCTATGAGGGACTGGCAAGCCACGGTGGTGTCGCCGGCATGCTCATCGGCCTCTACCTCTACATACGCAAGTATAAGATGCCGACGTGGGTCGTCCTCGACTTTATGGGTATCTGTTCCGGCATCACCGCAACATTTATCCGCCTTGGAAACCTCATGAACTCGGAGATTATCGGTAAGATAACCGACGTGCCATGGGCGTTCATCTTCGCCAATGTGGACCAAGCCCCGCGTCATCCCGGACAGCTCTATGAGTCGCTGTTCTATCTCCTGACGTTCATCGTCATCCTCCTCGTCTACCGTAAGCACCAGAATAAAGTTGGCACAGGCCTCTACTTTGGACTTTGCCTGACGATAATCTTCACGTTCCGGTTCTTTATCGAGTACACTAAGGAGATACAAGAGCCTTTCGAAGCCGGCCTTCCCATCGACATGGGACAGATACTCAGCTTACCGCTCATAGCCATTGGCGTATGGGCAATAGTAAGGAGCAAAGGAAAGAAACTCGAAACGAAGTAGGTCTCTGACCAAGTACCTTTGCCGACAAGGCAAAACAATAAACAAAAATCCCCGCCAGTCCAAATGATGCGGACTGACGGGGATTTTTTTGCCATACACGTCTATTCCCTTTTGCGGAACAGTTCTTATTCATTTTTCGGAATGGTTCTATTACCCTACCCTTTTCCGGTTACAATTTTCTTAATATCGTTAAGCTTGTTGAGAGCTTCCACGGGGGTAAGATTATTGATGTCGAGGTTCAGTATCTCATCGCGCACCTGCGACAGAACAGGGTCGTCAAGTTGGAAGAAACTCAGCTGAACACCCTCACGGCTCTGTGCCACATTAGCCATATCAGGCTTCTTTACCGCAGAGCCCACGTTGGCATTGTCGGCCTCCAGTTCCTTCAGAACCGTTTTGGCACGCTTCACTATCGAAGGAGGCATGCCCGCAATTTCAGCCACATGGATACCGAAGCTATGCTCCGAGCCGCCACGCTCCAGCTTACGGAGGAAGATAACCTTTCCGTCGACCTCCCTAACCGAGACGTTATAGTTGTGGATTCGTGGGAACGCCTTCTCCATCTCGTTGAGTTCGTGATAGTGTGTGGCAAAGAGTGTACGTGCCTTTGCCCGTGGGTTCTCATGCAGATACTCCACAATGGCCCAGGCTATGGAGATGCCGTCATATGTAGATGTGCCACGTCCGAGTTCATCGAAGAGCACGAGCGACTTCGGAGTGACGTTATTCAGGATGTTGGCGGCCTCCGTCATCTCGACCATGAACGTCGACTCGCCGAGTGAGATGTTGTCCGATGCACCCACACGGGTGAATATTTTATCCACCAGGCCAACTCTGGCACTCTCTGCCGGCACAAAGCATCCCATCTGTGCCATGAGTACTATGAGTGCCGTTTGACGCAGCAGAGCCGACTTACCGGCCATATTTGGACCGGTAATCATCATTATCTGTTGTTTTTCCGTATCGAGCTCTACGTCGTTGGGGACATATTTCTCCCCTATGGGCATCTGCGTTTCTATGACCGGATGACGTCCTTCCTTAATGTCGAGGACGTCAGAATCGTCGATGACAGGCCGTACATAGCGGTTCGACTCCGACACCTTCGCAAAGCTCAGGAGGCAGTCGAGGTGTGCAATGATATTGGCGTCAATCTGTATCTGTGGGATATACTTCTGCATATCCTGTACAAGTTCGTTGTAGAGCTGTGTCTCCAAGATAGCTATCTTCTCGTCGGCACCAAGGATTTTCTCCTCATATTCCTTCAGCTCCGGGGTGATATACCGCTCTGCCTGAGCCAGCGTCTGCTTGCGGAGCCAGTCCTCGGGCACCTTGTCCTTAAAGGTGTTGCGCACCTCAAGGTAGTAACCGAATACGTTGTTGTAGCCCACCTTCAGCGAGGAGATGCCGGTCTTCTCAGCCTCCCTCTGCTGTATCTCCAGGAGATACTGCTTACCATTGTCGCGGATGGAGCGCAGGTCGTCGAGTTCCGGGGAATATCCCGGTGCTATGACGTCGCCTTTGCTGACGAGGAGTGGCGGATCGGGCTGTATCTCCTTGCCTATGCGCTCACGGAGAGTGTCACAGAGGTTGAGCTGCTCCCCCACCCTTCTCAGCGCGTCGTTGCCAGCATGGACGCAGGCTTCGCGTACCGGACGCAGAGCAGCCAGGGCGTTATGGAGCTGAACGACCTCACGTGGCGACACCCTTCCCACAGCAGCCTTGGAGATGATACGCTCCAGGTCGCCGATACGGTGGAACTCGTCGTCGACGGTCTCACGGAATGTGGTGTCGCGGAAGAAGTATTCCACTATGTCAAGGCGTTCCTGGATGGGCCGCACGTCCTTTAATGGGAACACGATCCACCGTCTAAGCATACGGCCGCCCATAGGTGTGACGGTTCTGTCGATGACACCCAAGAGCGAGGCACCGTCGTCCTGCAGTGGACTGAGGAGCTCAAGGCTTCGTATGGTGAACTGGTCCAACCGGACGTATTTGTCCTCCTCTATCCTGGCCAGCGACGTGATGTGTGAGATATGTGTGTGCTGTGTAAGCTCGAGATACTGCATGATGGCACCGGAAGCCACTATTCCGTTGTGGAGATGGTCCACGCCGAAACCTTTCAGCGACTTTGTGCCGAAGTGCTTGAGGAGTTTCTGTCGCGCCGTCTGCTCGGTGAAGACCCAGTCGTCGAGCTCAAAGGTACAGAGCTTAGTGCCGAAATAGCGCTCAAAGTCGGTCTTACGGGCACGGTCGAAGAGCACCTCCTTAGGCTGAAAGTTGCCAAGAAGCTTCTCCACATAGTCGTAGGTGCCCTCACCGGTAAGGAACTCTCCGGTGGAGATGTCCAGGAAACTGACGCCACAGGAGCCTTTTCCAAAGTGGACGGCGGCAAGGAAATTGTTCTCCTTGTAGTTGAGCACATTGTCGCTCATGGCCACTCCCGGAGTAACGAGTTCCGTTATGCCGCGCTTCACCATCTTATCCTCTGCGGATAGTCCTTTCACTCCCCTTATGGCAGCGCGTTTTTTCTTTGGGTCCTCGAGCTGGTCGCAAATGGCAACACGCTTTCCGGCACGGATAAGCTTGGGCAGGTAGGTGTCAAGGGCATGATGGGGGAAGCCCGCCATCTCGGCGCCTGCCGACGCTCCGTTGTTCCTTCGTGTGAGCGTTATACCGAGGATACGCGACGCCTCTACGGCATCATCGCAATAGGTCTCATAGAAATCGCCGCAACGGAAGAGCAACAACGCGTCAGGGTGCTGGTTTTTCATAGAGAAAAACTGCCTCATCATCGGTGTTGCCGAGTTACTATTCTGCTTTTTTGCTGCCATCTTTATCCTTCATTTTTTTTGTAAGATGCAAAGGTAACATTTATCGAAAACATTCCAAAATAAATTAAATTTTATTTGTATTCAACATAATGAGCGAATACTATAGGATATTCATGTTGTCTTCACGGGCGTTTTTCATGACGTAACAGAATAGAAAAGGACATACAAAGAACCCGCGCTAACGGCTTGTAGCGTCAGGTCTGGAACCCGGCATTACAGCCGATGGCGCGGATTTTCTATATGTCCGGTATCGTGACTCACTTGAAATACTCGCGGAGCTGGGCCGCAAGAGCCGACAGCTTCTCGGGATTGCCGTTGCCATAGCGGTTCCATATCTCCTGACAGGGCCTGAGAAGCGGACTTATCATGAGGTCATCGCGGTTGAGGTATGGGTCGCAGAACTGAAAGACGTCCATGACCTCGCAGACAAGTTCCGGACTGATGCCCATCAGCTTGGCCAACTGGCACACCTCCGGAGTCTCCGGCGTCATGGTTATCGGCGTCAGCCGGAAGTAAAGGTCGAGTATCATGACAAGCATTATGGGCTTCAGACTTCCGTTCTCAGGCAGAGGACGGAAATCTTTCTCGAATGTCTCCTTCACCTCCACGCCATCGTAGAACGTCTCTGGTTGTCCGAAGCCTTTCAGCGAGCGCAGTTTCTTCACGTCGCGGTTCAACTTCCTGGTATTCTTGCCGTAGGTATCCCACAGCAGCTGTATCACCGGTGAGTCGTTGTGCCGCAACCGGAAAAGCTGATTATACAAATAACGGGGTGGTATATGTATCTCCAGACTCAGGTCGACAAGCGGCCGTGAGTACAGGGGTTTCATTCCCTCCGGCTTCTTCTTGTACAGTTGCATTAGCAGAAGCCAGTATTCGTCAGTCCAGAATGGATGTGTCATAAAGCCTTTACAAGTCTCCGTGAGAGGAGAGATGATGGATTGTAAATTATGAATTGTGAATTAAGGACACCAGTTCTTTCATTCCCTCGCTCGCTCCCTTATGGATATAGGTGATGTCCTGTGTGGAGCTGGCGTTGACGCCGTTGGGGTCTATGAGATAGATAGGCGTGCCGGGACGTGTATAGTAGAGCAGTCCTGCGGCCGGATAGACGTTCAGCGAGGTACCGATAACAACGAAGATGTCGGCTCCCTGGACCTCTTTCGCAGCCGGCTCAAGCATGGGCACGCTCTCACCGAAGAACACTATGAACGGACGGAGCAGCGAGCCGTCCTTGGCCTTCGTGCCGGGTGCCACCTGGGAGTTGTCGGGACCAAGCTCCTCTATGTAGTCGGGATTGTATGGGTCACGGCTGGAACAGACCTTTGTAAGTTCTCCGTGGAGGTGTATGACATTCGTGGAGCCTGCCTTCTCATGGAGGTTGTCGACGTTCTGTGTGATGACCGTAACGTCATAATCGTCCTCCAGGGAGGCGATGAGCTTATGGCCTTCATTGGGCTGGGCATCATAGAGCTTCCGGCGTAGCATATTATAGAAGTTGGTAACGAGTGTAGGGTCCTGTTCCCAGCCTTCGTGGCTGGCAACCTGTTCCACTGGATAGTTCTCCCACAGTCCGTCATTGCCGCGGAAAGTCTTGAAGCCACTCTCCACCGACATACCGGCACCGGTCAGGAATACAATTTTCTTCTTCATTTCAGGTTCTCTTTTTACGGAAGCTATAAGGAAGGTGATGGGATGGCGGACAGCAGCCGGAATTCTCCTTTAGCTCCCAAAGAATTAATTTTAGGATGTTATACATCGCAAAATTAAGAAAATTTATTGGAATAGCAATGTATTGTTGTTAGAAAATAACTAACTTTGCACGTTAATTATTTGAGAAGTAGCATAAAACTATAATTTCATAACAGAACATAAATGGACAAACTAAGTTACTCCCTTGGTCTGGGTATCGGCCGCCAACTGCTTCAGTTGGGCGCTAAAGACCTCAACGTAGACGATTTCGCACAGTCAATCCGTGATATTCTTGCAGGCAAGAAGCCGGCCGTCAGCGACGAGGAAGCACAGCAGATAGTAAACAACTTCTTCCGCGAACAGGAAGAGAAGAAAGCCACAGAGGCAAAAGCCGATGGCGAGAACTTCCTCAAGGAGAACGCGGCAAAGGAGGGTGTCATCACACTTCCTTCAGGATTGCAGTACAAGGTGCTCCGCGAAGGCAACGGAAAGAAGCCTACAGCAGCGGATGTTGTGGAGTGCGACTACGAGGGCACACTCATCAATGGTCAGGTCTTCGACTCCAGCTACCGCCGGGGAGAGCACGCTACATTCCCCCTCAACCAAGTTATTAAAGGATGGACAGAGGGTCTGCAGCTCATGAAAGAGGGTGCCAAGTACCGTTTCTTCATCCCTTACAACCTCGCTTACGGCGAGCGCGGGGCCGGACAGAGCATTCCTCCATACGCAGCACTCATCTTCGATGTAGAGCTTCATAAGGTAAAGTAGGCGGAAGCAGCGTGAAAGGGGTTGTAACATAATCTCTGCCACCACTTACAATCATCAGAAAAAACGATAAAAAACAACAAATAATCAACAATGAAGAAATTCGTTATCGTAGCCGTAATGGCTATTGCAGTCGGCTTGTTCAGCGGCTGTGGCAATTCAAACAAGAAGTCGGACACCGGCACACAGAAGGATGAGGACTCACTGGCATACGCCATGGGTATCATGGAAAGCCAGCAGATGAAGATGGCTCTGAGCCAACTCGGCGTTGACTCGGCCTATATCGACGACTTCATCAAAGGTGTGAAGGCCGGCATCAAGAACTCCGGCGACAAGAAGAAGGACGCTTACAACAAGGGACTGGCCATTGGTATCAGCGAGAACATGCGCTTCAAGCAGATGATTTACCCGCAGCTCTTCGCCAACGACTCCACGAAGACACTGCCAATGGATAAGTTCATCGAAGGATTCAGAGCCGGACTGAAGGGTAAGATGGACAAGATGAACCCTGAGCAGGCTCAGATGGTGTTCCAGACTGCAGGAACAAAGATACAGCAGCGTTACTTCGAGAAGGCTTATGGTCAGCAGAAGAAGAAGAACGACGCTTACATGGCTAAGATTTCCAAGCAGCCGGGCGTGAAGAGCCTCGGCGGCGGTGTCTTCTACAAGGAGATTAAGGCCGGCAACGGAAAGACTCCTACCACTCAGGATATGACTAAGGTGGACTACGAGGGAAAGACCATCGACGGAAAGGTCTTCGACAAGCAGAGCAACGCCAGCATGCCTGTAAGCGGTATGATACAGGGTTGGACTCTCGCTCTTACTCACATGAAGGCCGGTTCCACATGGGAGGTTTACATTCCTTACAGCGCCGGTTACGGTTCTCAGGACAAGGGTCAGATTAAGCCTTACTCTACTCTTATCTTCAAGATTACACTGCTCAGCGTAGAAGGCAAGGCACAGGGTGCAGAAGGTGCTCCTCAGGCCATTCCTGTTCAGCCTGGCAGATAAGGGATACAGGACTCTGATTTAGTAATTCCAATCATGAAAAAAACTATATTAGCGGCACTCGTCATCCTGGCGGGTGCCTCTTTTAGCACTCTTAGTGCAAAGGACAAGAAGGACAAGAAGAAAGATGTCCCGCAGGTAGAACAGAAGGTGCAGCTGAAAACAGCCAACGACTCACTGAGCTATGTCTCTGGCATGGCAATGACAAACGGTCTCCGTCCGTTCCTCATGCAGAACTTCGGAGTCAGCGAGGATGATCTGCCAGCAGTGGTGGAGGGCTTCAAGGCCGCCATCGCCGAGAGAAAGAACCCTAAGTCAAAGGCGTTCCACGCCGGAGAGCAGGTTGCCGACATGGTTGTCGGACGGATGCTGCCGGGACTTCAGAAGGAGTTCACCATCGGAAAGGACTCGCTGAACGAGGATGTGTTGTTCGAGGGTTTCATAGCATCACTCAACAACGACACGACCTACTATAGGCAGAGCATGGCAGAGAAGATCTTTGAAGACCAGCGCAAAGCTTATAAGAACCGTGCCGACAGCATTAATAAGCAGCAGGGAGAGGCTTTCCTTGCTGAGAACAAGACCAAGGATGGTGTCGTTACCCTGCCTTCAGGACTGCAGTACAAGGTCCTCAAGAAGGGAGAGGGTGCCGTTCCAAAGCTCAATGACAAAGTACAGGTCGTCTACGAGGGCAAGACCATCCACGGAAAGGTCTTCGACGCGACAAGCAAGCACGGCGGCGTGGAGTTCGATACGTTCACTCCCGCCAACCTTATCAAGGGCTGGCAGGAAGCTCTCACCATGATGCCGGTAGGCTCGAAGTGGCAACTCTACATCCCTTACGACCTCGCCTATGGTCCACAGGGTGCAGGCCGCGACATAGCTCCTTACTCCACACTTATCTTCACCATGGAACTTAAGGGCATAGAGCCGGAGAAAAAGGAACTTGACCAGGGTGCTCCAGCTGCCGGTAAGCAGAACGCGAAGTCCGGTGCAGCTGCTCCAAAGGCTAAGCAGGGCACTAAGTCGAAGCCGGCAACAGCCAAGAAGCGTTAAAGCTTCGGCGATGTTCCAAAACAGATGGAAAGAGAAGAACTTTCGTAAATATTCTTTCTTAAAACAAACAAAATGCGCCTTCGTGGCGCATTTTTTGTTTCTATTTGTTGGGAGTTACGCAGAAAATGAGTACTTTTGCTCGTTAAATGCTCAGCTATAATGGCTTCCGCATTAACGAATACATTAATTCTCAAATTTAAAACATTACTTAAAACGAAATAGGAACATGGAAAAAATCGACAAACTTGACAAGAAGATTCTGGCCATACTGTCACAGAACGCACGCATCCCGTTCAAGGATATAGCCGAGGAGTGCAATGTCTCGAGGGCAGCTATCCACCAGCGCGTGCAGAGACTTACCGATAATGGTGTCATCACAGGCAGCAACTTCGACATCAATCCCAAGAGTCTGGGCTACAGCACCTGCACATACATTGGTATCAACCTGGAACGCGGCTCCATGTACCGCAAGGTCGTTGAGCACCTGGTCAACATCCCGGAGATTGTAGAGTGCCACTATACCACCGGTCCGTACACCATGCTCATCAAGGTCTACGCCCGCGATAACGAACAGCTCATGGACCTGCTCAACAACCAGCTGCAAGGCATACCGGGAGTCGTCAGCACCGAGACGCTCATATCCCTCGAACAGAGCATCAAGCGTGAGATTCCTATAGAGCAGGAAGAGGAATAACGGTATCCGTCAGCGCTGCGCCAATAGTGTGAAAACAGGCAGACGGAGACTTAAAAGGCCTTTTCACAGGTGGAAAAAGGCTATTGATTTTTCAAAAGACATAACAGTACAATACTATACTGACCCTACTTCCATCGCGTCCTTACAGGAGGCGGGAGGAAGAAGTCTTGATTATAATGTTCAACTTAAACGCTCATCTTTCAAAGTTTTACAATAAGTTCCCGGAGGGAAAGCACCAGCCGGTGATAGGTATAACGACAAACTACTCCGACGGAGGCGCCGCCCTCAGCGAGAAATACTACAGCCAGGTGGTCAAGGCAGGCGGAACACCGTATCTCATCCCTCCCGTTGCCGATCAGGATGTCATCATCAACACGCTGGAACACCTAGACGGACTCCTTCTCACTGGCGGTGGCGACTTCAATCCGCTATGGTGTGGCGAGGAACCGTCGGCAAAGCTCCACAGCATCAACGCTAAACGTGATTTACCTGAGCTGCTCATCACCCGTCTGGCATACAACAGACAGATACCTATGCTCGGTATCTGCCGCGGAATACAGACCCTTGCCATAGCCCTCGACGGTGAGGTGGAACAGGATATCTATGAGAAAGGAGCGAAGATTAAGCACAGTCAGGACGCGGACCGCTCCGAGCCGACACATACCGTGAAGCTCGCGGAGGGAAGTATACTGCACGCGCTGTACCGCTCCGGCACCATCGCCGTCAACACGTTCCATCATCAGGCCGTGAGAAAGGCTGGACCGCGGTTCCGGGTAACGGCAGTGGCTCCCGACAACGTCATAGAAGCCATCGAGAGCAGTGAGTTCAAGCCTATCATGGGAGTACAGTGGCATCCGGAATGGCTCGGCGATGAAGGACAGAAAATATTCTCCTGGCTCGTGGCACAGGCCAGCAACTTCTACATTGCCAAGAACGTGCAGAACAGGATCCTCACCCTCGACACCCACTGCGACACACCAATGTTCTTCCCGCAAGGAGTGGAGTTCAGCCACCGCGACAGCCGTATCCTTTACGACCTCCATAAGATGACCGAAGGACGACAGGATGCTGTCATCATGGCGGCGTATCTGCCACAGCCGAAGATAGGTCAGCGCTTCTCGCAGAACATCGACCTCACGGGTATTTCGAAGTTCAACCCCGACTTGGCCGAAAAGTATATCACTACGAAGGACGTGGAGACATCAAAGGGCACTGTCACCGAGCGGACCATAGCCCCCAACGACTATGCTGACCTAATATTCGACAAGCTGGAGAGCATCGTCCGCGACAACTCACAGTATATCAGCATAGCAAGAACACCAACCGACCTCTATGAGGACAAGCGAAAGGGCCGTAAGAGCATAATGTTCGGCATAGAGAACGGACTGGCCCTGAACGGTGACTTACGTAACGTGAAGCATTTCGCTCAGCGTGGTGTCGTCTACATCACTCTCTGCCACAACGGCGACAACGACATCTGCGACTCCGCCCGTGGCTGTAACACATACAACGGAGTGAGCCAGTTCGGTGAGAAGGTCATCAAGGAGATGAACCGTTGTGGCATAATGGTCGACCTGAGCCACGGCGGTGAGAAGAGTTTCTACGACGCACTGGACATCAGCAGTATGCCGATAGTGTGCAGCCACAGCAATTCCAAGGCACTGTGCGACGTTCCCAGAAACCTCACCGACGACCAGATGCGTGCCCTTGCCGCAAAGGGTGGCGTCGCCCATATCACCCTTTTCCACGGCTTCCTCAAGAAGGAGGGCGAGGCTACTATCCTCGATGCTGTGGCTCATCTGGAACACGCCATCAAGATTATGGGCATCGACCACGTTGGTGTGGGCACCGACTTCGACGGCGACGGCACCGTCCGCGGTATGGCCGATGCCAGCGAGATGATAAACTTCACCCTGCAGCTCCTCCGCCGGAAGTATTCCGAGCGCGACATTGCAAAGATATGGGGCGGCAACTGGCTCCGCGTTATGGCACAGGTACAGGCAGTAAGAAAGTAAGAAAGTTTTAGACAAAGCCAATACTGAAAGAATACAAATGACAAGGAAAATGAAAATAATCACCGGCATCGTTGCCGTGGCACTGCTCGGAGGTGGCTATAGTTGGAAGCTTTACAAGGATAACCAGGCTGCCACGGTCGCCGCTGACGACAGTGATACCATTGCCGTGGCTCCCGTGGGCCCGCAGTTCAATGCCGATTCGGCCTACGCGTTCACAAAGGCACAGTGCGACTTCGGTCCGAGAACGATGAACTCCACGGCACATGACAAATGTGGCGAGTGGATAATAGGGAAGTTCAAGTCGTACGGACTGGAAGTCAGGACGCAGAAAGCCGACCTCAAGGGCTTCGACGGTACCATCCTGCACTCCACAAACATCATTGCCAGCTACAACCCGAAGGCTGCCACACGCATTCTCGTCTGCGCGCACTGGGACAGCAGACCATGGGCGGACAACGACCCGGACGAAAGCAAGCATAAGGAACCGGTGATGGCGGCCAACGACGGTGCCAGCGGTGTGGCAGTGATGCTGGAACTGGCACGTAACCTCGCGGCCGACAAGAAGCTGGATAAGAACTATGGCGTCGACTTCGTATGCCTCGACGCTGAGGACTGGGGACAGGACAGCATAGAGGACAGCTGGGCACTCGGAGCGCAGTACTTCGCTGACCATCAGCCGGAGGGACTCTCCTGGTCATACGGCATTCTCCTCGACATGGTTGGTGGCGAAGGTGCACAGTTCTATCAGGAGCAGATGTCGCAACACTATGCTCCCGACATTGTAGCTAAGGTCTGGGACGCTGCGGCGGCAGCCGGCTTCTCGGCTTACTTCCCAACAGCATCGGGCGGAGCGGTTACCGATGACCATCTGCCACTGAACAAAGCCGGCATTCCTACCGTCGACATAATCCCGTTCTACCGTGACCTGCCCGACAACTCCTTCGGACCAACATGGCATACGACCCACGACACGATGGAACATATCGACAAACGCACGCTAAAGGCCGTAGGACAGACCGTCATCCAAGTGCTCTATTCCGAAAGGAGCTAATACTCTATTCCGAAAGTAGCTAATGCTCTATTCCGAAAAGAATTAATGCTCTATCCCGAAAAGAACTAATAATGTCCTTTCCGGGAATAAAACAGGCTCCTTCCAGAGCTATCCTTCAACACTCTAAAAGCTATCCTTTCGAACTATAAAAGCTATGCTTTTTCTTTCTAAAAGGATAGCTTTTAGAATGTTACCACGAAACACCTATCTTGTAACATTTATTTCAATCTAAACGAAATAAATGGTACTTGAAAATCACTATTAGTTTTATTTAATTTTATCAAGTTATTGTTATTCGGGAAATTATGCGTAATTTTGCAGTCTAAAACAGAGATATGAACGATATTGTAGTCATTCCCGCAGACACACGGCGCATAATGAGCGACTTTGTAAAGTTCCCAAAGCAACTTTACAAGGACTGTCATGAATACGTTCCGGACTTAGACATCGACGTCAGAAACACATACAATCCGAAGAAAAACCCCGGACTGAAGTTCTCCGACGCCCAACCTTTTGTGGCTTATCGCGACGGAAAGCCGGTAGGAAGGGTGGCAGCAATAATAAACCACCACGCCAACGAGACGTGGAAAAACAAGAACGTACGGTTCAGCCAGATAGACTTCATCGACGACAAAGAGGTCTCCAAGGCCCTCATCGACAAGGTCATAGAATGGGGGAAGAGCCGTGGCATGGACAATATCCAAGGACCTCTCGGCATAACCGACTACGATAAGGAGGGTATGCTGCTTGAGGACTACGACTCCATGGCGGCCATGACCGAATACTACAACTACCCTTACTACCCGGAGCACATGGAGGCACTGGGCTTTGAGAAAGCTGTCGACTGGGTACAGATACGTGTCAAGGTACCCGATGAGGTGCCGGCAAGATACGCCCGTGTGGCAAAACTGTCGAAAGAGATGTTCGGTCTCCGTCTGCGTACGCTGACAAAGAAAGAGATACTCGGTGGATACGGCGTAGAGATATTCAAACTTCTCAACGCCGCTTACGCTCCACTGTTCGGTTTCACGCCGATGTCGGAGCAGCAGGCCATGGAATATATAAGGATGTATCTGCCGCTGCTGAACCTCGATATGGTTCCCATAGTGGAGAACAACAAGGGAGAACTGGTGGCCATCACCGTTACCATGACGAGTATCTCTCATGCCCTGCGCCGCAGCCACGGCCGTTTGCTGCCCTTAGGGTGGTTCTATCTTCTCCGTGCTCTTAGATGGCACCCTGAGCATACGGCCGGAATGCTGCTCATAGCCGTACGTCCCGACTACCAGGGACTGGGTGTCAACGCTCTGTTCTTCGACTATCTCATCCCCGTCTACAACCGCATGGGGATAACATATGCGGAGACAGGCCCGCAACTTGAAAACAACGTAAAAGAAATATCCCAGTGGAAACCGCTCAATCCGCAATTCATCAAGCGGCGACGCTGCTGGACAAAGAAAATAGATATTTGATTTTTTTATGAGAAGAGTAGTTATAACAGGCATGGGCATATGGTCCTGCCTGGGCACGACACTCGATGAAGTGCGTGATTCTTTATACAACGGAAAGAGTGGCGTCATATTCAGTCAGGAACGAAAGGACGCCGGCTTCCGTTCGGCTCTCTGTACTGATGTACCGAAACCGGACCTTAAGCCGTTCGTAAAGCGTAACATGAGGCAGTTCATGCCGGAGGAAGCGCAGTATGCTTATATGGCAACGAAACAGGCACTGGAGATGTCTAAGATGGACCAGGAGTTCATCGACAGCCATGAGGTCGGCATCATCTACGGAAATGACTCTGTGGCACAGGCCACAATGGAAGCTCTTGACAAGTTCCGGGAGTTCAAGGACACAGAGATGTGCGGTTCCGGAGCTATCTTCCAGAGCATGAACTCCACCATCTCCATGAACCTGGCCTGCCTCTTCCATCTGAAGGGAATAAACCTCACGTCGTCCTCAGCCTGCTCATCGTCGAGTCAGGCCATAGGTCTTGCAGCACTGCTAATAAAGAATGGTCTTCAGGACTACATCATCTGCGGTGGAGCTGAGGAAAACAATATGTACGGCATCGCAAGTTTCGACGGCATACAGGCCTTCTCCACCCGTGAGGACGCGCCGACGAAGGCCAGCCGTCCGTTCGACAAGGACCGCGACGGTCTCGTTCCGGGTGGTGGTGCTGCCACAGTTATCGTAGAGGACTACGAGCATGCCGTGAAGCGCGGCGCGCCAATCATCGCGGAAGTCGTCGGATGGGGTTTCTCCGGCAACGGAGACCATATCTCCACACCTACCGTGGAGGGTCCTGCACGCTCACTGAAACACTGCCTCGACAACAGCGGGATAAAGGATATCCACGAGATAGGCTATGTCAACGCTCATGCTACATCGACACATGTCGGCGACAGCCGTGAGGCACTGGCCATAGCACAGAACTTCGGCGACTACAGAGTGCCTGTAACGTCGACAAAGAGCCAGACAGGACATGAGATGTGGATGGCCGGTGCCAGCGAGGTAATCTATTCCACACTGATGATGAAGAACAACTTCATTGCAGGAAACATCAACTTCGAGAATCCTGACGAGGAAAGTGCCAAGCTCAACATCATCCCTGAGACCATAGAGACCCATTTCGACATGTTCCTCTCCAACAGCTTCGGCTTCGGAGGCACCAACTCAACACTTATTATAAAGAACATTTAACAACGGCATAAGGACGCGGGCACAAGATACAAAAAAGAAGTCTCAGAGCCCATACCCTTCAGCCACAAAACAATAGGATAATTATGACACGCGAAGACATCATTCAGAAAGTTAATTCCACTCTCGCAGAAGAGTTTGAGGTTGACGAGAGCAAGATATCAGGCGAAGGCGCCATCAAGGACGTCCTCAGCCTCGACAGTCTGAGCCTTGTAGACCTCGTTGCTGTAGTCAACTACACGTTCAAGATTAAGATTCCAACAGAGGACCTGCGCAAGATCGAGACCTTCAACGACCTCTATGACTACATCGAGCAGCACGCAAAGTAGTTCAGAAAGCCACAACAACACTACGGCATGCATAATAGGCAGCGGCCTTGGAGGGCTTGAATGCGCACGCATTCTTGCCTCCCAAGGCTGTTGTGTTACGGTGCTGGAGCGTCAGCGACAGCCCGGCGGATGCATGCAGAGCTACCGCCGCGGAGACTTTGACCTCGACACGGGCATGCACTATGTGGGTGGGCTGGCCCAGGGACAGACCCTTCACGATGCTTTTGAGAAGCTCAACCTCCTCCACCTGCCATGGGTAAGGCTCGACAGTGACGGCTTCGACATCATAACCATCGGCAAGCGGACCTTCCATTTGGCTGAGGGCTACCACAACTTCGTGGAGACACTGGCCAGGGAGTTTCCCTCTGAGCGCAAGGCATTGGAGAAGTATGTTGACACGATGATACTCTCCAACGGCAACGACCCTAAGACGGCACGGCAGCTCATGGAGACCAACGCCTGGGACTGGCTCAACGAGACCTTCGACGACCCTCTGCTTGTCAACGTCCTGTCAGGTTCCTCCATGAAACTTGAGCTCCGGAAGGAGTCTCTCCCACTGTTCACTTTCATGCACTGCAACAGCAGCTACATAGAGAGTGCATGGCGTCTGCGCGGCGGTGGGTCGCTGATAGCGCAGTCGCTCATCAACGACATTGAGGCTATGGGAGGAAAGGTGGTATGCAATGCTGAGGTAGTGGAACTAAAGGAAACCAATGGCTGTATCACGGAAGCCGTCTGCCAGGACGGAAGAAGGTACACCGCTGACGTGTTCATCTCCGACATACACCCTGCGGCGGCTTGCTCCCTGGTGAAGGAAAGTCAGAAGATACGGCGTGTCTTCCGTCGTCGTATGGCCGAGCAGAGCAACACCTTCGGCATGTTCACCGTCTCACTGGTACTGAAACCGCGGAAGCTGCGGTACTTCAACCATAACCACTACGTCTACCGTAACGCTGATGTGTGGGACTTCTATCTCAAGGACGGGCCTGTAGGCGGTGAGATGATATCCTGCCGCGTTCCCGACGACGCAAAGGTATCGTCTGACGGCCGTCTCATTGACAACGACCTGTGGGCAGAGCAGATAGACCTCCTCACGCCGATGACGTGGAACGAGGTGGAGCAATGGACCGACACGACAGTTGGACACCGCACAGCCAGCTACAAGGCGTTCAAGGCCAGAAAGACAGAAGAGTGCATACAACTCGCCGAGACAGTGCTTCCAGGCCTCTCAGAGGCCATAGAAAGCGTCTACACGAGTTCTCCGCTGACCTACCGCGACTACACGCTCACACCCCACGGCTCCGCCTTCGGCATGCGCAAGGACTCCCACAACGCCCTGATGACCGAGATTTCCATCCGCACCCCGGTACCTAATCTCCTGCTGACGGGCCAGAGCATCATCCTTCACGGACTGCAGGGAGTGACGATGACGGCTTTTGAGACAACAAGAAACATAACAGTCAAATAACATATTTTACCGGCATTCAGACATCCTCCCACAAAGGGAGGCATCGGGAGGCCAAAGCTTTTAATATGAAACGTACATGAAAGGCTTCGCCAAAGGGAATGAAAAGGGATTTTTTGTATCTTTGCCACAGATAACCCTTAAACCCTACAGATATGGCGACACAGAAGAACGAAGTCTCCTTTGAAGA
>Ga0256406_1000291_pt1 | contig 95274 bp, 97 predicted proteins | sample RumenRJG_03DNA_FD_185986 | JGI IMG/M metagenome (GOLD analysis project Ga0256406, IMG submission 185986) | Bovine rumen microbial communities from Lethbridge, Alberta, Canada - RJG_03 | ecosystem: Host-associated > Mammals > Digestive system > Stomach > Rumen | place: Canada: Alberta | collected...
GGTACTACTACAACTTCATTTTACAATACGTATGGCAAATACCTTGATGCAAACAGTTTTTATCTTCTTCCTACATCGTCACCAAACGCACAGGAAATTCAGGCATTAAAAACTGCTGCAGGGCTGTGCTCCTCGTTTGGGGCGGCCTACTACGGTGCGTGGCTTGGCTCTCCGGGCGGCAGCGGCGGTGCGTACGGTGTCAACTCGGGCGGGAACGTCTACGGCAGCGGCAACACGAGCGATGACTATGTGCTTGCGCCCGCTTTTAATCTACAAAAATCTTATGCCTGGAAAATTGGGTCTACGTTTATCAAAAATGTAGGTGGCAATACTGCAATTAGTGCAAACCCATCTAAGACATCTGTAAATTCGTGGGAGACTACGGCGGTAGCATCCATCGTATCGGCTGCGAAAAATAATGTGACCAATAATGTGACCGGAACGAGCGACAGATATAATGTAAAGTCTGACCTTGGATATGTTGTGAATGGTGGGATAGAGTATAAACCAGAAATACTGGATCATGACATCACAGATACGATTACAGTATCATCAGTAGATAATCCGGGATTTACAGCTGCGACATTCAAGCTGAATGTTGTCGGTGTACCTGATTCAAAGCTGCATGTTACAAGCGATAAGATTGCATCTGGCCGTACATATGACCTTTCTGATATTGCGTCAAGCGAAATAGATGGTATGAAGATTACCGATTCACTCGGATATATCAAGGATAGCAAATATGTAGTTCCAGGAACAGCAAGAGACCTTGTAGATAAGATCACATTCTCGGTTGGAACATACAGTGCGACAAAAGAAGTGAATATAGCTGCAAATACTGACATCAAGCAGGATAGTGAAGGGTACTATGTTGTAAATGATGGCAATGGTATCGAGTGGCATTTCCTGTATAATGATGCAGGTCAGATTGGATATCTGTATGCCTCTAGTGCAAATGTTGGTAAACTCGTCACCAATGATTCTTCAAAGACACTTAATGTGCCTTCAACAATCAATGGTGTTACTGTAGCAGGTATCGGTACAAATTCTTCAGCTCATAACTTCTTAAATGATACTGATGGTGCTACTGGTTCAACAGTATGGAAGAATATCTATATCCCAGCTTCTGTAAAGACTATTAGAGGATATGCTTTTGCCGGAAATAAGGCATCTGCAAAGGTCGAGATCCCATCGACTGTACAGAATATCGAGGAGCATGCTTTTGATGGTTCTTCTATTACGGAAGTAAAGTTCGATGATGCTAGCAAGCTGACTATTGGAGAGTCTGCTTTTGCAAATATCTCTACGCTTAAAACCGTTACACTTAGAGGCAATGGAGCAAAAATCGGTACTAAGGCATTCTATAATGATGCTATTCAGAAGCTGAATATCCCTGCGGGGACTACGATGGAAGCTGACGGTAATTCATTCTCAAAGAATGAGTCGCTTACAGAACTGAAAATTGATGCTACTACAGTACCTGATTTTTCATTTGTTGATACACCAAAACTCGCAAAAGTAGTATTTGGTGAGAATGTAAAGCAGGTTAATGCCCTGTGGACTGGTAAGCAATCAGAAGCTACTGGAGAAGTAGTAAATCGTACAACATACGCTTTAGGTAAAGATACAATCTTTAACTGTAAGCAGGATGGTAGCGTATATTATTCTCCTTTTGGTATTTCAGGTACTCTTAATGTATGGGGACTCCAGAGTGACCAGGTATTTAACAACGGAGCAGGCCCTGTATATGCTTTCAACAATGGTGCAAATAACGCATATGCTAAAGGCGAGGCATCATCTGAGACTACCCATATTTCAATGAACGGTACTGCCGGAATGGATGGTCTTGGTGATGGTGATGTATATGATCAGACAGGTATTGAGGGTTCATACAGCGGTACGCTTCTTGGCGGTGCAAATGCTACAAAAGATGCATCTACACTCAATAAGAATAATATGACTGTCCGTAAGCTTTTTGGTACAGATGCAAAGGGAACTTACAAGACTTCTGATTTCTATGTTATGAGAAGTCAGGTATATGATGATCAGGTCAAGGGTAAGTCATTCTCAAATTACACTACTGAGGGAAACATCAATACTATTAAAGATGAAGAAACTCAGAAGATGCTCGACTTTTATGATTCAATGGATAATGTCGAGGTGAATGATACCGATGTATCAAACGGAGCTATCACTGTTACTGCTGTAGTTCTTCAGACTATTACAGCTGATGTAGATGGTTCATCAAAGACATTTTATCTTGCAAAACAGAATCAGGATGGTTCTGCATCAATGCTTACATGGACTTGTGAGGTTACCATACCTGTAAAACAGTACAGTGAGTTCAACCTTTTCAATGATGTGTATGGTGGTGATTTCAGTAGGATCACTCAGGCTATATCTGATGCTCAGACAAAAAATGAACAGTTACAGAAGCAGCTTGATGATCAGATAAAAGTAGCACAGTCTACTCAGGCACAGCTGACTAAAGCACAGGCTGACCTTGCTACTGTAAATGATGAACTTGCAACTGCTAATGAGAATAATACTCAGCTTGAATCTGAGAAATCTTCTCTTAACAGTGAGATTGAATCTCTTAATAAAAAGCTCGCAGATATCAAAGAAGCAGCCGGAACAGACGATATTGAAACACTTAAGTCTATGAAGGCTACATCTGATACTTATAGCGATTTCCTTAATACATATAAGAAAATTGTAGATAAGGTAAAGAACGGCGAAGATCTTACTGAAGATGATATCATTTCTCTCGGTGGTCAAGCAGTAATTGATGCCTATAAGAAGCAGATTACTGAAAATGAGCAGACTATTACTGATAAGAATGCAAGCATCGAAGAGATGAAGAATCGTATTGAAAGTCTTACAACTGAGAATACAAAACTTAATTCTGAGCTTGAAGATGCTAAGAACAATGTTACTCAGCTTGAAAAAGACAACAGTACAACAAAGACACAGCTTGATGATGCCAAGGCACATGTAACTGAATTAGAGAATACTATTTCAGATAATAAGGCAACTATCGAGGAACTTAATGGAAATATTGCTGATGCTCAGGCAGAGGTTGCTGAAGCTAATTCTGATAAGGCAAAGATTCAGGAGTCCCTTGATAAAGCACAGGAAAATGTAAAAACTTTAACTGAGCAGAATACTAAGCTCTCAGATGAAAAGGAAAAGATTGAGGCTGCCCTTACTGCTGCGGGCCAGTCAGTCGATGATGCAGCTGAAAGCATTACTGCATTAAAGAAGAACCTTGATAATATGACTGCCTCTAATGAGAAACAGAAGACTGATATTGCGGAGCTCAACAAGCAGATTACTGATCTTAATGCTGAGATTTCTACTTTACAGAAAAAAGTTGAGGACTACAAGAAAGCAAATGAAACTCTTGCTACTCTTGCAGGAATCGATATTTCAGGAAAGGATTCAGATCAGATTGAAGCAGCTCTGAAGGAAGTGATTGATGCTTATAAAAAAGACCGTGATGCACTTCAGCAGATAGCAGAAGCAACTGGTGTAGATCCTACGGAAGCAACTCAGAATCCTACTACACTTGTAGATAAGATCAAGAGCGGAACATCAGAAACTGGAACATCTGATGATGTAGCTACTCTTAAGGCCAGAATCCAGTCTCTTGAATCAGAAAATGCTTCTCTGAAGGCTCAGATAAATTCTGAATCAAGCTCTGGTTCGTCATCTGATTCAGTAACTGTAAATGATCTTAGAAATCAGCTTTCAACGGCTAAGACTAATGCTGCTAACTACAAAGCTCAGGCAGATACATATAAGAATCTGTATGAAACTGCGAGTCAGAACAGCGGTGTAACTGCTTCACTTACACAGCAGCTTACAAATCTAACTACTGAGAATGCTTCACTTACTTCTAAGAATAAGACACTTTCAGATGAAAATAGTGAACTTACTACCAAGAACAAGAATCTTGCAAGTGATAATGATACACTCACGAGTAAGAATAGAGGGTTATCTGAGAGTAACGATAATCTGACATCGAAAAATAAGTCACTCAGTGATAAAAACGAGAGCCTTACAAATAAAAATAAAGCTCTTACTACATCAAATAAGTCTCTGAAAGAACAGGTTTCGACTCTGAAGAAACAGAAACCTAAGACTATAACAAAGACAAAGACTGTCACTAAAGAAGTTCCTAAGTATGTATATCGTGATAGCCCATCAGGTAGCAATAGTTCAACGGGTAGTACCGGAAGCGGTAGTACTTCATCAACTGGTTCAAATTATGGTACTGGTTCGACAGTAAAAATTGGCGGCACAGGAAATGTAGTCGCTGATAATGATACTAATAGTAGTAAAAAGAAATCTGATGATGTAAGCGCTGATGAGAAGAAACAGTATGAAGCAAATATTCCAAGTGGAAATCCTGGACATATTTCAAATCTTGTTTCATCTGATTTCTCTAGTGTAACAGATGATGCACTGAAGGATAGTGGTTCAACTGTATCTGAACTCGGTACTGATTCTTATGTGATGGCAGGAGGATTTACTACTAACTGCGATTCAGTTACTGATACTACTGATGAACAGAAGGATAATGCCAATAAGATACTGAAGTATTATGCAGCTAATCCATCACTTCTGACTGATCTTGGTGTTACTGGTATAGATGCAGAGACAGATGACAAGTCAAAGATTGCTGTAAATATTGACAGTATCCTGAGTGTTGATGCTAATCCATCAGAGAAACAGAAAAAATCTATAAAGTCAGGTAATGGAGCTGATGTAGAGTTCACTGGCGATGGAATAACATTCGAGGATGGTACGCCATATCTCGTAGTACATGAGAGTACTGAAAGAGAAGGAACATACGATGTACTTGTTGTCAATGCAGCTGATGGTTCACTGGACTTCAACCTTGAGGACCTTTCGCCTATATCTATAGCTAAGGTTTCAGTAGTGTCTGTACCTGTATCTGATGCTACTGTTTCATCATCTGAGACAAAGACTGAAGAAGCTCCAGAGGTTTCAAGTGAGAACTCAGGCCTCAAGAATGTGTTCCTGTTCATACTTCTTGCAATACTCTTTGTAGGTGGAATTTTTGTTATCCTCTTAAAGACTCATGTTATCAATCTTAAAGGGAATAGCAATAACCGTAATACAAACACACGGCCATCTAGCCCGAGGGTATAAAGAACAGAACTGAATAATATAGGTTCATCTAAAAATGGTCTCCTGTCACTTTTATAGTGACGGGGGGCTTTTTTTATGCTATAATTCTTAATGTAGATTGGAGATTTAATTGTAAGTAAAGGTCGAAATGTATGAATCGTCATTATAAAGGATATACTGTTACCAAAAGAGCATCAGGCAATTTTCAAATCAAGGTTTCCATGAAAGGCAAGTCATATTATAAGACATTTCATGGAGACAAGAGCCTTTCAGATTCAAAACAATATAAGCAGGCAGAAATGGCTGCCATGAAATTCAGAAGTGAACTTGAGGGCGGGATCACTACTATTGTGCCTACATTCAGAGAGTTTTCTGATGAGTTTATACATATGAAGGCTGTACAGGGAGTGCGTTCTAATACAATCCTTTTTTATAAGAATATATTTATGAGGCTTAATGAAGAATTTGGCGATATGAAACTCAATGAAGTTACTCCGGCCAAGCTCAACTATTTTTATGATAAGCTTGTTAATATGTCTAAGAACGTATCGGATTCATGTATCTGTAAGGGTGATTTTTTAAAAAATTACCTTACTTCTAATAAGCTTGGTTATCAAAAAACCGCTGAGAAAGCAGGTATTGCAAGAAATGTTCTTTATAATATGCTTAAAGGAACAAAGGTTTCGAAGACATCAGCTGACAAGATCTGTGAGGCTTTGAATCTCCGGTTTGATGATTATTTTTTCCTTGTCAGTAATAATTCTACTATCAAACCTAAGTTCATTAAAGAACATATATCGGTTTTACATTCTATGTTCAAAGAAGCATACAAGATGAGGTATGTGTCTTTTAACCCTGTAGATGCTTCTGATGTGCCAAATATAAGCATGTCACATGACATAAATTACTATCAGCCTGATGAAATAACGCATATATTTGAGTGTCTTAACGATGAACCTCTAAAATGGCAGGTGATTATCTCTCTGTTTATCATTACTGGATGCCGTAGGGGAGAAATTGTAGGTCTTACATGGGATAGCGTGCTTTGGGATCAGAATATGCTTCACATTGATAGCCAGGTGCTGTACAACGAAGATGATGGGTTATATGAACAGGAAGGTAACAAGAATATTGATGAAAAATACGTGCAGGTAGATCAGGTCACTATGGATATGTTCAAACAGTATCACGATGAACTGTTACAGAACTATATAGATCTCGGCTTGACAGAGTGTGATATGGCAAAATTCTGTTTTCCACAGGATAGCAAGCCAGAGAAACCTATGTATCCAACAAGCATTAACAGCCATCTTGCAAAGTTCAGTGAAAAACATGGTATCAGGAAAATAAATCCTCATGCTTTCAGACATTCTCTTGCAAGTGCTCTTATTGCTGATGGGGTAGATGAGTATTCAGTTGCAAGACAGCTTGGACATAAACAGGTGTCTACTACTAGAGCCATATATACTCATGAAATAAAAAAGCATCAAGCAGAGGTAGCAGAGCGTATTCCAGTGATTTACAAACGTACAAAAAACTAAAACAAAGAAAGATGATACCATCTTTACTTTAGTCTGACTTATATTGGCGTTATTCTGTTATACTTTTTCTTGGATATGATAGTTTAAACTATTTACTGAAAGGAAAAATGTATGACAATGGTTTCAAAATTATTCAGTTCAAGAAAGTTCCTTACAATCTGTATAATTGCCAACAGTTTATTCATTCTGATTATATCAGGTTTTCTTCTGCTCCGTTCATCAAATAAAGCACCTGTTGTAGCTGCAATATCTTTGTCACATCAGGATCCTAGCAATGTAACTGCTTATGAAACAGAAAAAAGTTTTCAGAATCTTATTGCAGGATCAACATATACCAGCGGAGATAAAACGTTTGATTTTAAATCTGATAATGTTTATCAGGGGTATTTTAACAAAAAATATGAATCGGTAAAGGATGCATCATATGATATTGCATACGATTCAGAAAGGCATTCGGGAGTGATTCTTATCAAGTATAAAGACTCATCAGTCTTATATGATATTGATATCGATGATCAGGGAAATATCTCGCTTATATCCGATACAGATAAAAACGTAAAATACAGGCTCAAATAAAATTGACAATAATGCAACAAATTGATATAATCATTTACAGGATTATACAAGTGAGGTTGCATTATGAATGAATTTGACAAGGCTGCCTGTGAAGAGTTTTCACGGTTAAGAAAAGAGAAGCATATTACATCGTACAGCGATAAATGGAATCTAGCGGGTATATGTTCATACAATACTCTGTTGCGTTATGGTTCAGGTAGAGCATCATTTGTTGATATGCCTTTTTATCTTGCTGTTGCATCATTCAGTCTTTTGGACTGCAGGCCGGATGACTTTTTGCTTCGTTTTTATCCTATTCGTAATGATCTGGAAAATAAAAAGGCAGGATATAGGACGTCTGTGAGTGAATATGACTGGCTAGGAGATCATAAGAGAGCTGATTATTCATATCTTAGAGAAAAGGCGAACAACAGGATTTTTTATCTGAAAAAACGAGGGATAATTACTGAAGACACATATAATGGTCTTATGAATAAAATGAAGACAGTATTATCCTCTTCTAGCTGCCTATCTGATTCTGAAGGACGTTATTTTTCTGATGATGACTATATCAATAAGATTGTTCCTTTGGTACATGAGATAGACAAGGCTTCTATAATCGGAAACAAAAAAATAAATTCCCAGGGTAAGGTTCTGCGTTGTCGAATGATAGACAAAGGATTAGGAATAGAAGATATTGCATACTTTGCTGATATTTCAAAAAGGACCTTTTTTTATTGTCAGAAGGATATGGATAAACTTGGTCATCTGCCTTTTTCTAAGATAGTTACTATATCTCTTTCACTGGATAGTAAGTATGATGTACTCTTCAGTGTTTATCTTAACAGCCTGCCGTTTTATATATCCTGATGATCTATGATTATCTTTTTTATATACTGATTAATTTATACTCTGCTTGGTTACAATAGTATTGTAAAAAGGTATTTAGGTGGTTATATGGTAGATAGTTACAAGGATGAAAATTTTGATACAGATTCTGATAAGCGTCAGCTCAGATGGGAGATGCTGCTTAAACCTGACAGAAAAATATATCTGCTTAGAAAGTCTGGCCTTTGTTTGTCAGAAGGTGAAAAAGTTCCGGTATTTCCTAGCCGGGAATATGTCATAGTGGACAGTATTGAGGGCATGGAAGAATTTGACGATTCCTCTTATCTTTGGAAAGTGTATTTTTCATGTGTGAACAGAACTATTTCACTTGAAGTAGGGGATCTGATCTGTATCAGACGGGATCTTGATACCAGTTGCTACGTCTTTACCGATATCGACAGAAATGATGAGTCATTAGATCAGATGGACATTATGAACTATTTTCATTATCTTGATGGATATCTTGATGATGAAAGAAAGAAGCTGTTTGGTGAGGCGAGAGATAAAGGCGAGATAATAGATATTGAAGAACTCAGAGCATTTAATGTGAAGAGCGAGGTGAACTTTTCAAAAGATTGCTTCTTTGCACTATCAGAGGATAAAAAGCAGGGATTAAATGGGGCTTTCAGTAATATACTAAGCTCATTTCATTTCTTTTATCTTAGTCCGAGTTCATCTACAATATCAGAGCTTAACGACAACAATAATGGTGCTGAATATCAGTCATTTTCTCTTGTCTATTCTATTTTCAATAAGATCAAGAGAGATACACCTGATGCTAGGTGCTTCCTGATGCATAGCATTGATGACCTTCTTTATCTCAGTAAACTGAGAGGAGATGATCAGCTGTATGCAGTATCGTAAGATTTTTCTTTCTAACTGTATAATTGGTTTCTTTGCTACGCTGATCGTAACATGGTATCTGTGCTTTTACATCACTAGTCCTGTACAAGGTGTTGATTCAAAGTCTGCTTCCAAAAGATCTTTTGAGGCAATGCTTGATAATAGCGGTAAAGTTAAAGCAGAAGATGAGACGGATTTATCCGGAAATGATCCTGATGTAATCAAAGCAGGCAAGGAAAGTATAGATGTAAAGAAAGAGATTGAAGATTTTTCTTATAGTGAGGAAGATGATGCTGTTCTTGATGTACTATATGATAAAAAATTTATATCTGATGAAAGCAGGAGAACATTTATATTTCACAAAGATGGTACATTTGATGGATTTTTTGATTCAAGCGAGCAATATGTGACTGGGTATAGGTTTTCGATATCTGAAGATGGCGGGAAAAGGATTCTCCGTATATCTGATCCGTCATTCAGGTCATATATCTCTTATGAACTGTCTCTGGACTACAATAAGTTTGATCTGTATTACAGAAAAGGAGATTTTCATATGAGATTTGATTTAGTAAAATAAGTATGCTAAAAATGTATTTTATGATATACAGAGTGGAAACTATAAATGAAGATATATAGGTGCGGTTCGGTATCATTCATCAAAAATGTTATAGAAATGCACCTGAATTTAGAAGAAATGAGGTAAATAATATATGGTTACCTGACTAGAAAACTATATATGGTAGATAAAATGAATAGATAGAAACTAGAGAAAGAGAATGACGTATCGGCATTTGGCTGTTAACCGAGTTGTTGTAGGTTCGAGCCCTACTCGGGGAGCTCCTGAAGGATTTCAGTAAATAAGCTGAAGTCCTTATTTTTTTCTTTAGAAAAAATATTTTATTGCCTGATTGCCTGGAATACAAATATTGTTCCCGTAGAAAAGCTTATGATCATAATGACCATGATTTGTTTTTGATAAAATACATAAATCCTCTTGCAATATCAAGCGATACCGTGTAAAATATTTCTTGCTGTGACATGATAGCTATGAAGCGTGAGGTTGCTGCCAAAGCTAAGTGCTCAGGCACATTCGTAAGAGCCGATGGCAGGTTTTCCGTGGAGCGAATGTCAAGTTAGGAAACTGGCGACAAGTCACTGTACAGTTTAACAGACCGCGTATTACGCGGACGGGAGTTCTTAAGTTTAGGACACACCCGGCAATGTGTACAGTCACCACTTGTCCGACTTGTTATTTAAGTCCGATATAGGAGGCGGCTTTTTTTATGGCAACACAGGTAATGAGAATCACCCTGAAGGCTTATGACCACGAGCTCGTGGATTCATCAGCCAAGAAGATCATCGACACTGTAAAGAAGAATGGTGCCCAGGTTTCAGGACCGGTACCTCTTCCTACAAAGAAGGAAGTAGTTACTATCCTTCGTGCAGTCCACAAGTACAAGGACTCAAGAGAGCAGTTCGAGCAGAGAACTCACAAGAGACTGATCGATATCCTGACACCGACACAGAAGATCGTGGATTCACTTTCACGTCTTGAGATGCCGGCAGGTGTATATATCGATATCAAAATGAAGAACAAGTGATCAGCAGTTTGGAATTTTGATAGCAACTATTAATCTAGTATGAACATATGACAGTTCAAAGTTTAAAGTTCATAGTTACAACTTACAGCTTAGAACTCTCAAATGCTCCGCTGTAGAAAGGAATTATTCAATGAAGAAAGCTATTTTAGCTACAAAGGTCGGAATGACCCAGATCTTCAGCGAGAACGGAGACCTTATCCCGGTTACCGTACTTCTCGCAGGACCGTGCAAGGTTACCCAGATCAAGACCGTTGAGAATGACGGCTATGAGGCTGTACAGGTTGCCTTCACAGACAAGAAAGAAAAGGTAGTATCAAAGGATGCCAATGGCAAGAAGAGTGTAGCTCATCGTCATGGTGTCAACAAGGCAGAGAAGGGGCACTTCGACAAGGCAGGCGTTGAGCCGATGCGTTATGTCAGAGAGTTCAGATTTGACAACTGCGGCGACTACCAGTTAGCACAGGAGATAAAGGCTGACATCTTTGCAGCAGGTGACAAGGTAGACGTTACCGCTACATCAAAGGGTAAAGGCTTCCAGGGTGCAGTCAAGAGACTTGGCCAGCACAGAGGACCTATGGCTCATGGTTCAAAGTTCCATCGTCATCAGGGTTCAAACGGTTCCTGCTCTACTCCTTCAAGAGTATTCAAGGGCAAGGGAATGCCTGGACATATGGGTTCAGTAAAGATCACGACACAGAACCTTGAGGTAGTAAGAGTTGATGCAGATCAGAACCTGATCCTTGTAAAGGGTTCAGTTCCGGGACCGAAGCAGTCACTCGTTACGATCAAGGAATCAGTAAAGGCATAAGGAAAGGAGGAACACAAGGATGGCTACAGTAACCGTAAAGAATGTTGACGGTAAGGAAGTCGGAACGATCGACCTTTCAGATGCCGTATTCGGAGTAGAAGTCAATGAGCATCTGGTACATATGGCAGTAGTTAATCAGCTTGCCAATAAGCGCCAGGGAACACAGAAAGCCAAGACCCGTTCCGAGGTTTCCGGAGGCGGAAGAAAGCCATGGAGACAGAAGGGTACAGGACATGCAAGACAGGGTTCAACCCGTGCTCCACAGTGGACAGGCGGTGGAATGGTATTCGCACCGGTTCCAAGAGATTATTCATTCAAGATGAATAAGAAGGAAAAGGCAGGAGCTCTCAAGTCAGTGCTTTCAGATAAGGTAAATGAGAATCAGCTCGTAGTTCTTGATGAGCTTAAGCTCGATGAGATCAAGACAAAGAGATTCGCAGAGATCATGAGCAATCTCGGAGTTGATAAGGCATATGTCATTCTTCCTGAGAAGGACGATGTAGTATATGCTTCAGCAAAGAACATCCCGACAGTGAAGACCACACAGACCGGAGCAATCAGCGTATATGATGCCCTGAAGTACGGCACGGTGATCCTCACAAAGGACTCAGCAAAGAAGATTGAGGAGGCATACGCATAATGGCAACAGTTAATTATTACGATGTCATCATCAAGCCGGTCGTTACAGAGAAGTCAATGGCAGGCATGGCTGACAGAAAGTACACCTTCTTGGTTCATCCGGACGCTAACAAGTTCCAGATCAAGGATGCGGTTGAGAAGATGTTCGACGGCACCAAGGTAGAGAGCGTTCATACGATCAATACTCATGGCAAGAACAAGCGCCGTGGAATGACTACAGGAAAGACAGCAGCTACGAAGAAAGCAATCGTAAAGCTGACAGAGGATTCGAAGGATATCGAGTTATTCTCAGGTCTTTAATGAGTTCGGAGTTCAAAGTAAATAGTTCAAAGCTATAAACTCAGAACTAAGAGCTAAGAACTCAGAACTTGACTATACTCAGTAAAGAGTGAAAATAAAACAACCGAAAGGAGAAAAAATGGGCATTAAGTCATACAACCCATATACACCTTCCAGAAGAAATATGACAGGCTCTGACTTCAACGAGATTACGAAGAAGACACCAGAGAAGTCATTACTGGATACAAAGAAAAAGAATGCCGGCCGTAATAATCAGGGTAAGATTACCGTAAGACATCACGGCGGCGGAAATCGTCAGAAGTACAGGATCATCGATTTCAAGAGAAGAAAAGATGATATTCCTGCAAAGGTTATCGGAATCGAGTACGATCCGAACCGTACAGCAAATATCGCTCTTATCTGCTATGCAGATGGAACAAAGTCATATATCCTTGCACCACAGGGACTTACAGACGGCATGACCGTTATGAGCGGCGAGAATGCAGAGGTCCGCGTAGGAAACTGCCTTCCGCTTGCAAATATCCCGATCGGTACCATGGTACACAACATCGAGCTTTATCCTGGAAAGGGTGGCCAGATGGTTCGTGCAGCAGGAAATGCAGCACAGCTCATGGCTAAGGAAGGAAAGTACGCAACACTTCGTCTTCCTTCAGGCGAGATGAGACTTGTTCTTCTTGAGTGCCGTGCTACAATCGGTATCCTTGGCAATGGTGATCATTCACTTGTCAAGATCGGTAAAGCAGGACGCAAGAGAAACATGGGAATCAGACCTACAGTCCGTGGTTCTGTCATGAACCCTAACGACCATCCACATGGTGGTGGTGAAGGCAAGGCACCAGTTGGACGTCCGGGTCCTTCTACACCTTGGGGTAAGCCGGCTCTCGGTCTCAAGACCAGAAATAAGCACAAGGCTTCCAACAAGCTTATTGTAAGAAGAAGAAACGGTAAGGGATTAAAGTAAGGAGGAATTTATGGCACGTTCACTGAAAAAAGGACCATTTGCCGATGAGAGTTTACTAAAGAAGATCGATGCTATGAACGCATCCGGAGATAAGTCAGTCATCAAGACCTGGTCCCGCCGTTCCACGATCTTCCCTTCATTCGTAGGACATACGATAGCTGTCCATGATGGCAGAAAGCATGTCCCGGTATATGTTACAGAGGATATGGTAGGCCATAAGCTCGGCGAGTTCGTAGCTACCCGTACATACAGGGGCCACGGCAAGGACGAGAAGAAGACAGGCGTAAAGTAATAAGACGAAAGGAGGATTTCAATCATGGCTAAGGGACATAGAACCCAGATCAAGCGTGAGAGAAATGAACAGAAAGATACAAGACCATCTGCAAAGCTTTCTTATGCAAGAATGTCAGTAACCAAGGCTTGCTTCGTACTTGATGCTATCCGTGGTAAGGATGTAGATACGGCTCTTGCAATCGTAATGTATAATCCAAGATACGCATCCAGCGTAATCGAGAAGCTTCTGCGTTCAGCAATCGCTAATGCAGAGAATAATAACGGACTCAGAAGGCAGGATCTCTATGTAGCAGAGTGCTACGCAAATAAGGGACCTACAATGAAGAGAATCCAGCCAAGAGCACAGGGTCGTGCTTACAGGATCGAGAAGAGAATGAGTCACATCACCATCGTACTGGATGAGAAGAATTAAGGAGGAATACAATGGGACAGAAAGTTAATCCGCATGGGTTAAGAGTCGGCGTTATCGATGACTGGGATTCCAAGTGGTATGCCGAGGGCAAAGATTTCGCTGATTACCTTGTTGAGGATCACAAGATCCGTGAATTCCTCAAGAAGAAGCTTTACTCAGCAGGCGTATCAAAGATCGATATCGAGAGAGCCTCAGACAGAGTAAAGGTTGTAGTATATACAGCAAAGCCGGGTATCGTGATCGGTAAGGGCGGAGCTGAGATCGAGGCAGTAAAGAAGCAGCTTCAGAAGCTTACAGACAAGAAGCTTGTAGTAGATGTCAAGGAAGTAAAGCGTCCGGACAAGGATGCACAGCTCGTAGCAGAGAACATCGCACAGCAGCTTGAAGGCCGTGTAGCCTTCCGTCGTGCAATGAAGAGCTGCATCTCAAGAGCAATGAAGTCAGGTATCCAGGGTATCAAGACTACCTGCTCAGGACGTCTTGGCGGAGCAGATATCGCCAGATCAGAGTCATACAACGAGGGAACAATCCCACTTCAGACAATGCGTGCAGATATCGACTATGGATTTGCAGAGGCTGACACCACTTATGGTAAGGTCGGCGTAAAGGTCTGGATCTACAAGGGTGAGGTTCTTCCATCCAGGAAGAAGACCGCCGAAGAAGGAGGTAGAAACTGATATGTTAATGCCGAAGAGAGTAAAGCATCGTAAGCAGTTCCGCGGATCTCTCGCAGGAAAAGCTTTACGTGGCAATAAGGTCACACAGGGTGATTATGGTCTTGTAAGCCTTGACCCATGCTGGATCAAGAGCAATCAGCTTGAGGCAGCCCGTGTAGCAATGACCAGATATGTAAAACGTGGCGGAAAAGTATTCATCAAGGTTTTCCCGGATCACCCGGTTACAGCAAAGCCGGCTGAGACCCGAATGGGTTCAGGAAAAGGTGCTCTTGATTACTGGGTAGCAGTTGTTAAGCCAGGAAGAGTTCTTTTCGAGATTACAGGTGTACCAGAAGACGTAGCAAAAGAAGCACTGCGACTTGCCGGGCATAAGCTTCCATGCAGATGCAAGATCGTCGCACGTGAAGGTTTAGAAGGCGGTGAAGCTAATGAAAACTAAGGATTTTCTTGAAGAGTTAAAAGGGCAGTCTGCCGATGAGCTTTCAGCAAAGCTTGTAGATGCAAAGAAAGAGCTTTTCAATTTAAGATTCCAGAATGCGACTAATCAGCTTGACAATACAAGCAGGATCAAAGAGGTGCGTCACAACATCGCCCGCATTCAGACCGTTCTGACACAGATCAACAATCAGTAATCAGAACTTGAATTGTGAAAGGATAACCAGATGGAAGAGAGAAATCTAAGAAAGACCCGTACCGGTGTTGTGGTCTCAGACAAGATGGACAAGACCATTACTGTCGCAGTCAGAGACAATGTCAGACACCCGCTCTACGGCAAGATCGTAAAGAGAACATACAAGCTCAAGGCTCATGACGAAAATAATGAAGCTCACGAGGGCGATACGGTCCGTGTAATGGAGACCAGACCTCTGTCCAAGGACAAGAGATGGAGACTCGTTGAGATCATTGAGCGTGCTAAGTAAAGAAAGAGAGGAATCATTATGGTACAGCAGGAAACCAGATTAAAGGTTGCCGACAATACCGGTGCCAAGGAGCTCCTCACAATCCGTGTCATGGGCGGATCAACCAGGAGATATGCCAGTATCGGAGATATAGTAGTTGCTTCTGTCAAAGATGCAACACCCGGCGGAGTTGTCAAGAAGGGCGACGTCGTTAAGGCTGTTATAGTACGTACCGTAAAAGGCGTTCATCGTAAGGATGGTTCATACATCAAGTTCGATGACAATGCAGCCGTGATCATCAAAGATGACAAGACTCCGAGAGGAACCCGTATATTTGGACCAGTAGCAAGAGAGCTTCGTGATAAGCAGTTCATGAAGATCGTATCACTTGCTCCGGAGACACTTTAAGGAGGAAACCGATGGCATCACTTAAGATTAGAAAGGGTGACACAGTTCGTGTAATTGCCGGTGCTGATAAGGGCGCTGAAGGCAAGGTCATCGCTGTAGATCCTAAGAAACAGAGAATCACCATTGAGGGTGTTCACATGGTAAAGAAGCATGTGAAGCCTGATATGAGCAATCAGCAGGGCGGAATCGTTGAGCAGGAAGCTCCGATCGCTATTTCAAATGTTATGCTCCTCGTAAATGGCAAGACAACCCGTGTAGGCTTTAAGATGGATGGAGATAAGAAGGTCCGTTACGCAAAGGCTACCGGAGAGAATATTGACTAAGGAGGTTGAATCGTGAGCAGATTAAAAGATGAATACAAGAATACGATTGCTTCCGCAATGACAGAGAAGTTCGGCTACAAGAACCCGATGGAGGTTCCGAAACTGGTTAAGATCGTAGTCAATATGGGTGTTGGTGAAGCAAAAGAAAACCAGAAGCTTCTTGATTCAGCAGTAGCTGATATGGAGGCTATCACAGGTCAGCATGCAGTGATCACCAGAGCCAAAAATTCAGTCGCAAACTTCAAGATCCGTGAAGGAATGGGAATCGGATGCAAGACCACACTTCGTGGTGACAAGATGTATGATTTCCTTGACAGACTTGTAAGCCTTGCACTTCCACGTGTACGTGACTTCCGTGGAGTTAATCCTGACTCCTTTGACGGCAGAGGAAACTACGCTCTTGGTATCAAGGAGCAGATCATTTTCCCTGAGATCGAGTACGATCAGGTCGACAAGGTCAGAGGAATGGACATCATTTTTGTTACAACAGCAAAGACCGATGAGGAAGCAAGAGAGCTTCTCCGTCTGTTCGGAATGCCGTTCGCTAAGTAATCAGGAGGAAAAAATGGCTAAGACATCAATGAAGGTTAAACAGCAGCGTAAGCCTAAGTACTCTACGAGAGCATATACACGCTGCAGGATCTGCGGCCGTCCGCACTCTGTACTTCGTAAGTACGGCATCTGCAGAGTCTGCTTCAGAGAGCTTGCTTACAAGGGAGAGATCCCTGGCGTAAGAAAAGCATCATGGTAACTCAGAACGCAGACAATTTTTAGGAGGAAAACATATCATGACAATGACAGATCCTATCGCAGATATGCTTACGAGAATCCGTAATGCTAATACTGCGAAACATGATACAGTAGACATCCCTGCTTCCAAGATCAAGGTCGCAATTGCTGACATCCTTGTAGATGAGGGATATATCGAGAAGTACGAGCTTGTAGATAACGGGACTTTCAAGGATATCCGTGTTACCATGAAGTACACAGGAAGCAAGAAGGACCGTATCATCTCAGGTCTCAGAAGAATCAGCAAGCCTGGTCTTCGTATTTATGCACCAAAGGATGAAATTCCACAGGTTCTCGGTGGACTCGGAATCGCAATCCTTTCAACAAACAAAGGAATCATAACAGACAAGCAGGCCCGCAAGGAGCAGGTCGGCGGCGAAGTACTCGCATTTGTCTGGTAACTAGGTAAGTTATGAGTTATGAGTTATGAGTTATGAGTTCTCTTTGGCGAAATGATATATGAACTGTCAGAGGGCGCTCACGACTCACAACTCGCAACTCGCAACTATACAAGCAATCACGTAGGAGGTACGGGCATGTCACGTATAGGAAGAATGCCAATCGCAATACCTGCAGGAGTTACTGTAGATGTTGCAGAAAATAATCATGTGACGGTAAAAGGTCCAAAGGGTACACTTGAGAAGACTCTTCCACAGGAGATGACAATCAAGGTAGAGGGCTCTTGCGTTACCGTTTCAAGACCAAATGATTTAAAGAAGATGAAGTCTCTTCACGGACTCACAAGAAGCCTTATCCAGAATATGGTACTTGGAGTTACTGAAGGATTTGAGAAAAAGCTTGAGATCAATGGAGTTGGTTTCAGAGCAGAGAAAAAGGGCAAGACATTAACTCTTCACCTTGGATTCTCACACCCGGTTGAGATGACAGACCCGGATGGGGTTGAGTCAGTTCTCGACGGAAATAATATCACTATCAAGGGTATAGATAAAGAAAAGGTCGGACAGTACGCAGCCGAGATCAGAGATAAGAAGAGACCTGAGCCATATAAGGGCAAGGGTATCAAGTATGCTGATGAGGTTATCCGTCGTAAAGTCGGTAAGACCGGTAAGAAATAAGTAAAGGAGGCAAGATCATGGTAAGCAAGAAATCAAGAGCATTAGTTCGTGAAACCAAGCACAGAAGACTTCGCCACACTCTTTCCGGTACAGCCGCAAGACCGCGTATGTCTGTGTTCCGCAGCAACAATCATATGTATGTACAGATCATCAATGATGAAGTTGGCAAGACTTTAGTATCAGCTTCCACACTTGACAAGGAAGTAAACGCTGATCTCAAGAAGACTAATGATGTAGCAGCAGCTGAGAAGCTTGGTTCAGTAATCGGCAAGAAGGCAGTAGATGCCGGGATCAAGGAAGTAGTCTTCGACAGAGGCGGATACATTTACGCCGGCAAGGTAAAGGCACTCGCAGATGCAGCCAGAGAAGCCGGACTGGATTTTTAAGGAGGAAGCATTAGATGAGACGTAATAATGATGAACGCGCTGAAAATGAATTCGACGATAATGTAGTCTCAATCAAGCGAGTTACCAAGGTAGTAAAGGGTGGCCGTAACATGCGTTTCACTGCTCTCGTAGTGATAGGCGATCATAATGGCCGCGTCGGTGCAGGCCTTGGAAAAGCAGCCGAGATCCCTGAAGCTATCAGAAAGGGTAAGGAAGCAGCTGAAAAGGCAATGGTAACAGTTGCGCTTGACGAGAATCACAGTATCTCTCATGATATAATCGGAAAGCACACAGGTGCAACAATTCTTCTCAAGAAGGCTCCGGAAGGTACAGGAATCATCGCCGGAGGTCCGGCACGTAGTGTCTGCGAGCTCGCAGGTATCCAGAATATCCGTACCAAGTCACTCGGATCTTCCAACAAGCAGAACGTTGTACTTGCAACTATAGATGCATTAAGCCAGCTTAAGTCCCCTGAAGAGGTAGCAAAGCTTCGCGGCAAGACCGTTGAAGAGGTTCTGGCATAAATTAGGAGGATAAAATGGCAGATAAGGTAAAAGTAACACTCGTTAAATCCCCTATCGGAGCTGTTCCGAAGAACAAGAGGATTGTTGAGGCTCTCGGCCTCCACAAGGTAGGACAGTCAAATGAGCTTCCTAATACTGATGCCACAAAGGGTGCAGTTCGCAAGGTAGCACATTTAGTTAAGGTAGAAGAGATCTGAATTTTAGAATAAGGAGGTGCCAGAATGGATTTATCCAGCTTAAAACCAGCTGAAGGATCAAAGCAGAGCAACAACTTCAGAAAAGGACGCGGACATGGTTCAGGAAATGGCAAGACTGCTGGTAAGGGCCAGAAGGGTCAGAAGGCCCGTTCAGGCGGCGGCGTAAGACTTGGATTCGAAGGTGGCCAGATGCCTTTATTCCGTCGTCTTCCAAAGCGCGGTTTCAAGAACGTGAATACAAAAGAATTCGTGGCGATTAATCTCTCAGTACTTGAGAACAAGTTTAATGATGGAGATGAGGTCACAGTAGATAAGCTCCTTGAGAGCGGCGCTATCAGCAAGGCTGCTGACGGAGTCAAGATCCTTGGCAACGGCGAGCTCACAAAGAAGCTTGACGTCAAGGTAAATGCATATTCAAAGAGCGCTAAGGAAAAGATTGAAGCCTTAGGTGGAAAAGCAGAGGTGATCTGATGTTTCGCACTATTCGTAATGCATTCAAGATAAAGGAGATCAGAAAGAGACTCTTCTTCACATTCCTGATGCTTATAGTTGTACGAATTGGATCACAGCTCCCGGTTCCGGGTGTAAGTGAGAATGCGTTCAACCAGCTGTTTGGAAATGTAGGAGATTCCCTGAATTTCTTCAATGCAATTACAGGTGGTTCCTTCGAGCGGATGTCAGTGTTTGCTCTGAGTATCACACCATACATTACATCTTCTATTATCATACAGCTTCTGACAATCTCATTCCCGAAGCTTGAGGAAATGCAGAGAGACGGCGAGGATGGAAGAAAGAAATTAAATCGTATCACCAGATATGTGACGATCGGTCTTTCAGTAATGGAGGCCGTTGCGCTGGCAGTTGGATTCGGACGCAGCGGATACCTGTCACACTTTACATTCTGGTATGTGTTGATGCTCGTAGCTGCACTTACAGCCGGTGCATCAGCACTTATGTGGATCGGTGAGGAGATCACTCGTAAGGGTGTCGGAAACGGTATCTCGATCGTACTTGTAATCAATATCGTATCAAGACTTCCGCAGGATGTTACGACTCTCTTCAATCAGTTTATTAAGGGACAGACGATTGCAAGAGGTATCCTGATCGGAGTTATCATCGCAGCGATCATCATCGGTATCGTGGTTCTTGTAGTCATCCTTCAGTGTGCAGAGAGACGCATACCGGTCCAGTATTCAAGAAAGCTTGCTTCCAATGGCAGGAATTCCTATTCAGGAGCCAATAGCTCGTTCATCCCACTCAAGGTGAATACAGGCGGTGTTATCCCTGTCATTTTTGCACAGTCACTGATGCAGACACCTGTCATCATTGCAGCGCTTGCAGGAAAGAGCAGTGGTAAGGGCGTAGGATATACTATTCTCAATATGCTTTCAGAGAGCCACTGGTTCACACCGTCAAACTGGTTTTATACGATAGGTGCGGCTGTATATGTGCTTCTGCTTATAGCATTTGCATATTTCTATACCTCTATTACCTTCAATCCGCTTGAAATCGCAGACAATATGAAGAAGAGCGGCGGCTTTGTACCAGGTATCAGACCTGGAAAGCCTACCAGTGATTATCTCCAGTCAGTGCTCAACAGCGTGATCTTCATCGGAGCTATCGGTCTGACGATCGTATCTCTGATCCCGATCATCCTGAATGGCCTCACAAGCGCCAACGTATCATTTGGTGGTACATCAATCATCATCGTAGTCGGCGTAGTAGTCGAGACACTCAAGCAGATCGAGGGTGCTATGATGGTGAGGAACTACAAGGGCTTCTTAAGTGACTAAGAGTTCTGAGTTCTGAGTTATAAGTTACAAGTTAAAAGTTCTGAGTTCAGAGTAATAAGTTATAAGTTACAAGTTAAGAGTTCTGAGTTCAGGGTAGTAAGTTATAAGTTAATAGTTTTTAGTAACAATAATTTATACCTATGAACTTAGAACTAAAAACTTAGAACTTAGAACTAATAACTAATAACTATTAACTCTAAACTCTGAACTAAACAAGGAGGATTATAAACTATGAAAATAATCATGCTTGGTGCTCCGGGTGCAGGAAAGGGAACTCAGGCGATCAAGATCGCTGAGAAATACGGCATCCCTCACATCAGCACGGGAGACATTTTCCGTGCCAATATCAAGAACGGAACAGAGCTTGGCAGGAAAGCCAAAGAGTACATGGACAAGGGTGCACTCGTACCGGATGAACTTACCTGTGATCTCGTAGTTGACAGGATTCATCAGGATGACTGTGCCAATGGATTCGTGCTCGATGGCTTCCCTCGTACGATACCTCAGGCAGAGGCACTTGATGCAGCACTTCAGAAGGATAATGAGACGATGGACTTCGCTATTGATATCGAGGTTCCGGACGACAATATCGTGAAGCGCATGGGAGGACGTCGTGCCTGCGTGAATTGCGGAGCTACATATCATATTGTGAGTGCTCCACCGAAGGCAGAGGGTGTGTGCGATCATTGCGGCGGCAAGCTTACCATCCGTGATGATGACAAGCCTGAGACGGTACAGAAGAGACTGACCGTATATCATGATCAGACACAGCCTCTGATCGATTATTACAGGAAGGCAGGAATTCTTCATTCAGTTGACGGTACACAGTCACTAGATGATGTGTTCTCTGAGATAGTAAAGGTGCTCGGCTGAAATGACACTGCTTATGGGACGCTCTCTGGCGGGTCATGATAAGGGTCAGGTGTATGTGATACTTCGAGAGGAGGGCCAGAATTATATTCTTGCAAATGGTACGAACCGTTCTGTACTTTCTCCGAAGAGGAAGAACCAGAAGCATATACAGCTGATAAAGAATTTTCCTGAAGAAGTGCTTGATATATCCAAAGAGGAAAATGATTACAGGGATTTATGGGTAAAACGTGTTATCAGGATCTACAATGATTCTGTGACTCATAACTCATGACTCATAACAGACCAGGTATATAGACCAAGGAGTAATGAATGTCAAAAGCAGATGTTATAGAAGTAGAAGGCAGAGTAATAGAAAAGCTTCCTAATGCGATGTTTTCCGTAGAGCTCGAGAACGGACACCAGATACTTGCTCATATAAGCGGAAAGCTCCGGATGAACTACATCCGTATTCTTCCAGGAGACAAAGTCACTATTGAGATGAGTCCGTATGATCTGTCAAAGGGCAGGATAATCTGGAGAGATAAGTGAGCCTGGATATGTATTTCTAAAAATACATATTATAATGTTGAATATCTATAAGCGAGCGTGTATAATATTACACGGTCGCTTTTTTTATGGGCTTAGTATGCCCAGATATAAAGCGATAGGTAAGTTGAAGTTTTTCCAAACTAAGAACTTACAACTATTAATTTTACAGAAAGGAGTCGTCAATATGAAGGTCAGATCCTCAGTTAAGCCTATGTGCGAGAAGTGCAAGGTCATCAAGAGGAAGGGTAAGATCCGCATTATCTGCGAGAACCCTAAGCACAAGCAGAGACAGGGCTGATGCACCTTATCTCTTAATGTATTCTATGGCGGCTGATAGAAGCAGATAGTCCGGAGTTCTGAGCTCAGAGCTTTATGGGAAGACCTGCTTTCTATAACATAAATACATTCAAATGGCCAGTCATGAGCTGATAACTAAAGCCTTAGAACTAAGAACTCATCACTGACACAAGCATCGCTCCCACATGCATACCGAGGGAGCCTGATTCCGCAGAAGGCGGGGTCGATGTCGTTTGACAGTTACAAGGAAAATAAGATTAGAATTAGAAGGAGTAAATACACATGGCTCGAATCGCAGGTGTAGATTTACCGAGAGAAAAGAGAATCGAGATCGGACTTACCTATATCTATGGTATTGGCAGAGTTACAGCTGACAACCTTCTCGAGAAGGCCGGAGTTGATCCTGATATCAGAGTTAAGGATCTCACAGATGATGATGTCAAGAAGATTTCAGACGTTATCGATGAGGAGGGAATTCTTGTAGAAGGAGATCTCCGTCGTGACACAGCACTCAATATCAAGCGTCTTCAGGAGATAGGCTGCTACAGAGGGATCCGTCACAGAAAGGGACTTCCTGTCCGTGGCCAGAAGACCAAGACCAATGCGCGTACACGCAAGGGACCAAAGAGAACTGTAGCAAATAAGAAGAAGTAATTTCTTCTCAGAATTCTGACAAATAGAAAGGTAAATATAATGGCTAAAGCAGTAAAGAAGTCTTCAAAGAGACGTGAAAGAAAAAACGTTGAGCATGGCCAGGTACATATTCAGGCATCTTTCAATAACACAATCGTTACTATTACAGATGCACAGGGCAACGCATTAAGCTGGGCTTCAGCAGGCGGACTTGGTTTCAGAGGCTCAAGAAAGTCAACCCCTTATGCTGCACAGGTAGCAGCAGAGACCGCAGCAAAGGCAGCCCTTCCACACGGCCTCAAGAACGTAGACGTATTCGTAAAAGGACCAGGATCAGGCAGAGAAGCAGCTATCCGTGCTATCGCAGCTTGTGGCATCGATGTAGTATCAATCCGTGACGTTACACCGGTTCCTCATAATGGATGCCGTCCACCAAAGCGCAGAAGAGTCTGATTGAAAGGAAGGTACAGTACAGATGGCAGTTAATAAGACACCAGTTCTCAAGAGATGCAGATCATTAGGATTAGAGCCAGAACAGCTGGGCGTACACAAGAAGAGCAAGCGTAAGCCTCTTCACCAGGGACGTAAGCCGACCGAGTATAAGCTGCAGCTCAGAGAGAAGCAGAAGGCAAAGTTCATTTACGGCGTACTTGAGAAGCCGTTCAGAAATTATTATGAGAAGGCAGCCAATATGAAGGGCATGACAGGTGAGAACCTTATGCGTATGCTCGAGAGCCGCCTTGATAATGTCGTATTCCGTATGGGTCTTGCAAGAACCCGTCGCGAAGCACGTCAGATTGTTGGTCACAAGTTCATTCTTGTCAATGGCAAGAAGGTAAATATTCCTTCATATCAGGTGAAGGCTGGAGATGTTATCTCTCTCAGAGAGGGAGCAGCATCAATGCAGAGATTCAAGGATATTGCAGATGCTACCAATGGCGTTGCAGTACCTGAGTGGATCGACTATGATGCTGACAAGAGCACAGGTACGATTAAAGAGCTTCCAGACAGGAGTCAGATCGATGTTCCTGTAAATGAAATGCTTATTGTCGAGCTGTATTCTAAGTAAGTTGAAAGTTCACTACTACAGGAATCAACTAATACGGAGGACACAAATTGTTCGAATTTGAAAAACCTAAGATCACGGTTGAAGAAATCAGTGAAGACAATAAGTATGGAAGATTCGTTGTGGAGCCGCTGGAGCGAGGATATGGAACTACTCTGGGGAATTCACTCAGAAGGATCATGCTTGCATCACTTCCAGGAACCGCAGTCAGCCAGATAAAGATAGACGGTGTGCTTCATGAGTTCTCATCAATCCCTGGCGTAAAAGAGGATGTCACGGAGATAGTTCTCAATGTCAAGCAGATCGCACTCAGTTCATCTGAGCTCATTGCAGATTACCGTACTGCAAGACTTGATTTCGAGGGAGAAGGAACTGTACACGCATCAGATATAAGCTTTGGTGATGACATCGAGGTCATCAACCCTGATCTCGAGATCGCACATCTGAATGGCGGGAAGCTTGGAATGGATCTGATGATCACATCCGGAAGAGGATGGGTCAGCTCAGACAAGAACAAGAAGGAAGATACGCCAATCGGTGTGATAGCAATAGATTCCATCTATACGCCTATCGAGAGGGTCAATATGAAGGTAGAGAATACCCGTGTAGGTCAGGTGACTGACTATGATAAGCTGACACTCGAGGTATGGACAAATGGCGCTATCAGACCAGATGCTGCAGTATCCTATGCCGCAAAGGTAATGTCTGAGCACCTTGCTCTGTTCATCAATCTTTCAGAGGTAGGTAAGGATGCCAGCGTAATTGGCGATGACAGTTCATCAGCAGGTCCGCAGGTAAGCGAGGATATGCCTATTGAGGATCTCGAGCTGACAGTACGTTCATTCAACTGTCTTAAGAGAGCAAATATCTCTACAGTAAAGCAGCTGCAGGATATGACTCCGGATCAGCTCCAGAAGGTAAGGAATCTCGGACGCAAGTCTCTTGATGAGATCATGGCAAAGCTTGATGAGCTTCATCTGAGTCTTCGTCAGTCAGAAGAGTAAAGTTATAAAGTCTGCGTCGTAAAGCCGGACAGGTGGATGCAGGCCGCCCGTAAATACTACGGAGTCCGTAAGACCATAAGAGCGGGATTCCGACAGCCACAGGAGGTTAGAAGATGGCAACAAGATATCGTAAATTAAGCAGAACAAGCTCACAGCGTAAGGCACTTCTCCGCAACCAGGTGACACAGCTTATCTGGCACGGACGTATCGTTACTACTGAGGCCAAGGCCAAGGAAGTAGCAAAGATCGCAGAGGGGCTTATTGCTCTCGCAGTCAAGGAGAAGGACAACTTCGAAGAGGTAACTGTTCAGGCAAAGGTACCAAAGAAGGATGCTGAGGGTCACAGAGTCAAGACCGTCAAGGACGGCAAGAAGGTTACAGAGTATGTGACCGAGGAGAAGAAGATCAAGAAGGACAATCCTTCACGTCTTCATGCACGTCGTCAGATCATGAAGGTTCTCTATGATGTGACAGATAAGGGCGACAAGAAGTCTGAGACAAAGAAGGTAGACCTTGTAGCAAAGCTCTTTGATGAATATGGTCCTAAGTACGCCGGAAGAAACGGTGGATATACCCGTATCATCAAGATCGGCCAGCGTAAGGGTGACGGCGCTCTTGAGGTCGTACTTGAGCTTGTATAAGTAAATACGATTATAGCAACATTGAGGCTGCGAGTGCTTGTCACTTGCAGTCTTTTTTGAAATTAGGAGAAGTATCATGGATGAAAACATACTCGAGCTCAGATCAGTGACAAAGAGCTATGTTCCGGGGATCAATGTCATAGAGAATATGAATCTGTCAATACGCAGGGGAGAGCTCGTGACATTCTTAGGACCCTCCGGCTGTGGCAAGACCACCACGCTTCGTATGATAGGAGGCTTCGATCTGCCGGATTCAGGAGAGATCCTCCTGCATGGGCAGGACATAGGACAGCTCCCTCCGAATGAGAGACCGATAAATACAGTCTTTCAGAAATATGCACTCTTCCCGTTTTTGAATATATATGACAATATAGCATTCGGACTCAGACAGAAGAAAATGGATAAGGACCTTATCCGTCAGAAGGTCAGGCATGCGCTTACTGTGGTCGATCTGGAGGGCTTTGAGAAAAGAGGCATTGATTCACTGTCCGGAGGTCAGCAGCAGCGTGTGGCGGTAGCAAGAGCGATCGTTAACGAGCCTGAGATACTTCTGCTTGATGAACCGCTGTCGGCGCTTGATCACAAGATGCGTCTTGAAATGCAGGCAGAGATCAGGAATATGCATGACAATCTCGGCATGACGTTTATCTATGTGACTCATGACCAGGAGGAGGCCATGAATCTGTCTGACCGGATCGTAGTAATGGCAAATGGTGTGATCCAGCAGGAGGGTGCGCCTGAGGAGATCTATGACAGGCCGGCAAATATTTTCGTAGCGGACTTCATCGGGACGAGTAATATTTTTGCCGGAGTCGTGACTGACAAGAGACGTGCAAGATTTGCAGGGACTACATTCAGGACAAATACCGAGCTTCCGGCAGGGACGAGGATTGAAGCGGTCATCAGGCCTGAGAATGTGGAGATCACTAATCCGGGAAGCGGGGCTCTTACTGCGACCGTGACCAATGATATATATAAGGGTGCATATCATGAGATCACTGCGGAATCCGGGAAGTACGAGGTGACGGCTCATTACAGAAAAAGGATCGATGTCGGAAGTGATATAGGAATTGATTTTCCGAGAGACTCCATTCATCTGATGCAGCATGATATGGATATGAATGTGTTTGAAGGAGTGGTGTCAGATGATGGAAGCGTGGATTTCACCTACTTTACTCTGGCGTTCTCAGCTGATGAGCGTACGGTAAGACCGGGGGATAAGGTGACGATTTCATTCGAGCCTTCAGATGCGGATCTGTCGGATGATGAAGAAGCAGGATTTACCAGAGGAAATATAGACACGATCATCTATATCGGTGATCACTATACATACATAGTCCGTGGGGACAATGATGAGGAATACTATGTAGATGATGACTGGCTCTGGAATATGGGTGACAGAGTGAGCATCGTGGTGGCACCTGACCGGTTCAGGTTTTTGGTATAAGGTATGAAATTCAAGAGAAGTATGCTGGGAATTCCGTATGTGGTGTTTCTGGTCATTTTTGTACTCCTGCCACTTGCTGTGGTGTTCGTATTCGCATTTACAGATGGCAGCGGGCGTTTTACATTTCAGAATTTCCTGGGATTTTTCAGAAGCTCAAGGACGATAGCAACACTCGTATATAGCCTGTTCGTGGCGCTTGTGACAACAGTCATCTGTCTGCTGATAGCATATCCTACGGCAATGGCACTTGCACGCAGCGGCTTCAGAAGGAAAAATATCCTTCTGCTCATGGCGATAGTACCGATGTGGATCAACTTTACACTCAGAGTGACTGCACTTAAAGAGGTGCTGGATGCAATAGAGGGGAATCTCGCCTATCATCCCTTTCTCAATACGATCATAGGACAGGTGTATGATTTCCTGCCATTCATGATACTGCCGCTTTTTAATGTGCTCGATGAAATGGATGTGTCCCTGATCGAAGCCGGAAGGGATCTCGGAGCAGACAGGCGCAGCCTTTTTTTCTCTGTGATACTGCCGCTGTCGAAGCCGGGTATCATGAGCGGTATCACGATGGTCTTTCTTCCGGCAATGACGAATTATGTCGTGCTTGATATGCTCTACAATTCCACCTATATCATGGGAAGCCTGATCGGGAGCTATTTCAATGCGTATGACTGGCATAACGGATCGATGATCTCGGCGATACTGCTGCTTATCATTGTACTGTTCTCGATGCTTGAGAAGAAGGGAGCCGCCAGATGAAAAGGAAAAGAACAGCACCGGTAATATGGCTTGTAATAGTGTACTGCTTTCTGTATCTGCCGATAGTGCTTCTTACTGTGTATAGCTTCACGAGTGCATCAATGATTGGACAGAGGGGACATTTTTCATTGAAAAATTTTCGTACCCTTTTCCTGACACCGGACCTGCGGGGGATGATCATCGGCACACTGGTGCTTGCACTGGTAGTCGGGATCTTATCTACCATCCTGGGGACCTTCGGGGCCATAGGTGCCTTTTACAGCAGGAGAAAAAGCAGAATGGTAATCGAGCTGATGAATCAGATCCCCGTGGTGAATGCCGATGTTGTGACAGGCTTCTCAATGTGCATTCTGCTCGTAGTAGTGCTCGGGGTAAATAAGGATACCTACATTCCTCTTGTGGCAGGACAGATGGCACTCTGCACACCGTTCGTATATCTGCAGGTGATGCCGGCTCTCTCGCAGATGGATCCGGATATGTATGAGGCAGCACTCGACCTGTACTGCAGCCCGCGCGAGGCTATCTTCAAGGTAGTGCTGAGAAAGCTTGCACCATCCATAGGCTCGGGATTTTTTACGGCGGTCACACTATCGATGGACGATTATTTTGTCACGACATACACGAAGCCGGCAGTATTCGACACTATATCGACATATACAGTAAATGCCACCAAGGGCGCCCAGACAGAGATCAAGACGGCCCTCTGGGCGCTGTCAGCACTGATATTTTTTATAGCAATAGCAGTGGTAGTGATCGCGAATGCAAAGGGTAAGGAGGAGGCTGAATGAAAAGACTGATTGCTTTATTCATAGCAGCGACACTGGCCCTGGCAGGCTGCGGCGCTACCGATGAGACTGCACCGGTCTCAGATGATGTGATCACACTCCGTATAGCCAATTCAGAGGAATATATAGATGAGGGTGGCTGGGATGCCGATGAGACCATAGAGCTGGCGGACGGGCAGAAGATACGTGGAGTAGATTCGCTGGTGAGCGATTATGAAAAGTGGTATCAGGAGAAGTACGGTAAGAGGGTACGGGTGCTGTATTCCACCTATGGCACGAATGAGGATCTCTACAATCAGATGACACTCGGCAATTCATTTGATCTCGTATGCCCTTCTGAGTACATGATCATGAAACTCATGAGAGAAAAAAAGCTTGAACCGCTGTCTGACGATTTCTATGATAAGAGTCAGATATATAATTACTATGCAAAGGGAGTCTCGCCATACATTTATGGGCGCATGCGCTCTCTCACAGAAGGCACAGAGACTCTGACCGATTATGCAGCAGGCTATATGTGGGGTACGCTTGGCACGGTCTATAATCCGGCAGTGGTAAGCGATGAGGATGCGTCCTCGTACGGGATCTTTCTGAACAGGAAGTACAGAAAGCGCATCACGATCAAGGATTCTGTCAGAGATACATATTTTGCAGGTCTTGCCATCGAAAAGGAAAAGGAACTCGCAGCTGCTGATCCTGACTATGCGACAATCCTTAATGATACCTCTCAGACAACGGTAGATAAGGTGCAGGATATCATTACCGATATGAGGGAAAATGCATATTCAATGGAGACCGATACCGCGAAGCAGGATCTCGTGACACGAAAGGCTGATGCTTCACTACAGTGGTCGGGTGACGGAGTCTTTTCCATGGATCAGGCAGAGGAGGACGGACTTGACCTGTGCTATGCAGTACCTGAGGAAGGAAGCAATCTCTGGTTCGACGGCTGGGTCATGCTGAAGAACGGCATCAATGGAGATAAGGATAAAAAGCAGGCGGCCGAGGCCTTTATCAATTACATCTCAAAGCCTGACTCGGTGGTCAGGAATATGTACTATATCGGCTATACCTCGGCTATTACTGGCGGAGATGATGATACTGTATTTGAATATCTGGAATATACCTATGGATCTGATGACGATGACGCGGTAGATTATGATGTGAGCTATCTGTTTGATGACAGACCCGGGTCGCATGTACTCAGGACTGACAGGGCTCAGCTGAAGAGACAGCTGTATGCACAGTACCCTACAGAGGATGTGCTTGCAAGATGTGCTGTCATGAAATGCTTTTCAGATGAGGCCAACCGACGGATATCGCAGATGTGGACGAATGTCCGCTGCTACCGATTCCCATGGGAAAGATGAAAAATTCAGACAGTTTACTTCTCCTTGCGGACTACCTCGAGGCCAATGGTGATATTTCTCTTTTCACCGAGGAAATTCATGGCGAGGATCGCAATACGCTTATGACGGTCTATCCTTACGACCTCGCCCTCGTGTCCGTGCAGAGGACCGTCAGTGACATAGAGCCTGTCACCCCTGATGTAGCCCATTGAGGCCTTGATGATATGGTTCTCATCGGAGAGCTCGGTGACGATCCTCTCATCCTCCTTTGACAGAGGGATGATATATTCATCGTCGCGGATCAGCTTCACATATTTGAAAATGGTCTTTCCGAGCATGCTGTGGAGACGTACATACAGCTCTGCCGGATGGTCGGAGGTGATGAACAGATATCCGAAAAACATCGGGACCAGAACTCTCTGCCACCTGCCGTCTATTTTTCTCATGCGCTCAGTGACAGGCATGAAGACCTCCTCGCCGTCGACGAGCACATTGTCTCTTATTGAATTACGAACCTGCTCTATGTGGCGGGTATCTGTCTGAATGCAAAACATACAACAATTATATCGCAATCGTGATTTTTCGACAAGGCGTTGCAGTGCGCTGCGAAAACCGCTAGAATATTTTTATGAAAAAGAATGATGTTTTTGAAATAGAAATCACAGGTCTGGGTAAGGATGGCGAAGGAATAGGCCATTTCGAGGGTCAGACCTTTTTTATAAACGGCGCACTTCCGGGAGATACAGTGAGGGCGTCTGTGACGAAGCTTAAGAAGACGTATGGATATGCGAGGATTCTTGATATTATTCAGCCATCTGCCGACAGGGTAGAGTCAGTCTGCCCGGTATCAGACAGATGCGGCGGGTGTTCGCTGCTCAACTATTCATACAGTGCACAGCTTCGCATGAAGGAAGCACTGGTCGAGGATGACCTCGTGCGTATAGGCGGCTTTGACAGGGACTTTATTGAAAAAATAAAGGAACCCATCATCGGAATGGAGGATCCCCTGCATTACAGGAATAAGGCTCAGATCCCGGTAGGTGAGCTTTCCGATGGAAGAATTGTCACCGGATTCTATGCCAGGCATTCACATCGTATAGTTGAGCCTGATAAGAAAACAGGCTGTATGATAGGCTCTCCGGATAATGAGGGGATCACGCATGCTGTGAAGTCATGGATGTATGAGAACCGGATCCATGCGTACGATGAGGAAACAGGTAAGGGTCTCGTCAGGCATATCCTGATACGTCACGGCGTGCATACAGGCCAGGTCATGGTCTGCCTGGTTATCAACGGGAGGACAATCCCGGCAGCTGACAATCTGACAGACAGACTTTCAGCTGCCTGTCCTGATATAACGAGTATATGCATCAATATCAACAGGACCAGAGGAAATGTCATCCTTGGCGAACGCACGGAGTGTATCTGGGGAGAGCCGACTATTACGGACAGGGTAGGAGATATATCATTCGATATTTCTGCAAAATCTTTTTTTCAGGTGAATCCTGTCCAGATGGAGAGACTTTATTCCAGAGCACTGGAATATGCAGATCTGAAGGGGAACGAGAATGTATATGATCTGTATTCGGGCATTGGAACGATATCACTTTTTCTTGCGAGGAAGGCAGGACATGTGACAGGTGTCGAAGTGGTTCCTGATGCGGTAAAGGATGCTGTGAGAAATGCCAGGCTCAATGGCTTTTCAAATACGAATTTCTATACAGGGCGCACGGAGGATGTGCTGCCCAAGCTTGTCGCACAGGGGCGTCCGGCAGATGTGATAGTTCTTGATCCGCCAAGAAAAGGAGCGGAGAAATCGGTACTTGAGACCATCATTTCTGTCGCTCCTTCGAAGATTGTATATGTGAGTTGTGATCCGGCAACTCTCGCAAGAGATCTGTCAGTTCTCTGCGAAAGCGGCCTTTATGAACTGGAAAAATATACTCCTGTAGATCAGTTTCCTGAAACCATGCATATAGAGACCGTTGTCTCACTGCAGCGCAGATAGATCACTCTTCAGGAGACGTAGCCCTGACATTGGACTCGAGGAATTTGTTGTATCCCTTCCATGCGAGTGAAGTGTTCGGGGAATTGTATATAGCCTGCTTCATTGTCTGCATCTTGGCATCGACATTGTCTGCAAATGCCAGTGCCATTGCCTCACAGATGGCAGGCTTTTTTGGTGAACCGAATTCGAGCTCACCGTGATGGGCGAGTATGCAGTGCTCGAGTTCCTTGGCCTTGACTGCCGGGAAATCAGGGATATCCTTTATATGGTCACGCACCATTCCTGCACCGATTACTATATGACCGATCAGATTACCGTCATCCGTATAATCATTTTCGGGGAACGGTGAGAACTCATCTATTTTTCCTATATCATGACAGATGGCAGCCGTCACGAGCAGGTCCCTGTCGAGGAAAGCATAGTGCTTCGCAAAAAAATTGCAGACTCTTGCAACAGACAGAGTATGCTCTAACAGCCCGCCGACGAAGTTGTGGTGAACTGACTTTGCAGCCGAGCAGAAACAGAAATTCTTTTTGAAATCCTCATCACCGAAAAATGACATCAGAAGTTCATGCATATAGCTGGTCTTTACTGAACTGATCAGATTCATGAGCTCATCATACATCTCATCGATATTATATTCAGAGCATGGAAGGAAATCCTCCGGAACCACGTCCCTTACGCTGACCCTGGTGGCCTGTCTGATGATGAGCTGCAGCTGTCCCTTATACTCCTGGGAATCAGCGACGATATTGATATAGTCAAGAGCAGCAAACTCCTCAATTCCCGGGGATGTCGGGTCCCAGACCTTGGCATTTACAGCACCGGTCTTGTCCTGCAGAGTCACGTTCCAGTATTCTTTATTATTCTTGGTGAGCGCCTGCTTCACCTCTTTTACCATGTAGGTCTCACGAACCTGTTCACCAGGCTGAATCGTGTTCAGATACTTCATTTTTTTCTCCAGTCTATTAGTTCTTTTGTTTTGGTCCCTACATTTTAACGCTTTTACAGGCCTGCGGCAACCTTTTTTGATGAAAAATGGACAGGCCACTGCCGCCTTCTGGTAAAGTTTTTTGCATTGAAGCCGATAATTAAATTGTAATGTGAAAAGGAATTCACTTTCTGAAAAGATAACAGAAGCCCAGGGAAGAGCTTCGGGTTATGATTACCGGTTCATGAGGCGAATTACATGAAAATAAATAATAATATTTCAGCTGTCATTGCAAACAAGCACTTACTCCGCAACGAGAATGCACTTTCCGCGTCGATGGAGAGGCTTTCATCCGGCTACAGGCTCAATCGCGCGAAGGATAATCCGTCAGGCATGGCTATTTCCAATAAGATGCGCGCTCAGATCAGAGGACTTGACCGTGCAAGCCAGAACTCACAGGATGGAGTATCACTTCTTAATACAGCAGATGGGGCCATCAGCGAGACGACGAGTATCTTGCAGAGAATGCGTGAGCTTGCAGTTCAGGCAGCGAACGATACGAATACAGATTCAGATAAAGAGGCTATCCAGCTAGAGATGACGAATCTCAGGAGCGAGGTTGACCGTATTTCTTCCACTACAGAGTTCAATACGAAGAATCTGCTTGACGGTACTCTCGACAGAAAGGCTTACGCAGATGATGTGTCGAGACTTCAGGTGTCGGATGCAGTGGATGCCGGGACATATCAGATAAAGCTGGACACCACACCTACCAGAGCCCAGGTGACAGGTAAAGCACCGGCAGGTGATGTGCCTGATGGCTCATTTACTGTAAACGGGCGTACAGTCACATTGAAGAGCACCATGACTGCAGATGAGGCATACGAGGAGCTGCGAAAGCAGTGCGAGTATGGCAATGTGTCTGCAGAGAAGGATACAGATGGAAAGATTCTGCTGAAGTCAGGCTCTTATAATGATGATCACGAGCAGGTATTAAGCACTGCCTGGGGTTCTGAGGCGAAGGTGAGTATTGCAGTAGATAAAACCGATACGAAGTCAAAGGCCGCTGCCGATTATTTTGGATTGACTGACAATCAGCCTGACCCATCGTTGCCGAAGGATGCTCCGGCAAACCAGGACAAGCCTGCGCATGGAACCGATGCAGCAGTCACACTTGTACGACGGGCAGATGGGGGCAGGTTTACATCTACTGCGACGACAGCTGTAGACGGAAGAAAGGTGACTGTTACAGACAGCAATGGCTTCGAGCTGAGCTTTGTCATCGATAAGAAGACAGAGACTAATGCCGAGACATCAGCGATTGACGCCGGCACTATCACAATTGACGTGACCGACATCGGTCCTATGGATCTGCAGGTAGGTGCGAATACAAAGCAGCAGATGCGTGCACGTATAGATGCAATGGATACGAAGAGCCTGTATATAGATGATCTGGATGTGACGAAGGAGGGCGGAGCAGGTCTTGCAATATCCCGCCTTGACTCCGCTATTTCAAAAGTCAATGAGAACCGTGCCAGGATAGGTGCTCTTTCCAACAGACTCGGTAATACGATCTCCAATCTGGATAATGAGAGTGAGAACATGAACTCCGCGATCTCGAAGCTGAAGGATACGGATATGGCAACAGAGATGGTGGAATTCACGAAGGACAATGTTCTGCAGCAGGCAGGTACCTCAGCTCTTTCACAGGCAAATGAGCTGCCGAATCTGGCTCTGCAGCTGCTTCAGTGATTTTTGAATAAGCACATCATAATTTCATACAGGAACAGGGACCTTGCCCGGGGAGCTGTTCAGAACCCGATTTGAAGATCGGGTTCTTTTTTTATGAAATTTATTGAAGAAACCTTATTAATAAGTTATAATTAAGATGTATCGAATGAGATACATTTATAGGAAACGGTTCAAAGATATATCAGGAGGATTTTATGTTACAGTACCGTTATGACACACAGCTTCTTATCGATGGTGAGGATCTCGATGAGGATGAGATCAATGATTACTTTGTGAAGAATTTCAAGGGAGACTGTCTTCTTGCAGTAGGTGATGAGGATCTGATCAAGATTCATTATCATACCAATGAGCCATGGAAGGTGCTTGAATACTGTGCTTCGCTTGGAGAGATTTACGATATAGTAGTAGAGGATATGGACCGACAGGCACGTGGACTGAAGGGCTGAGATGCCCTGTCTGGCGTATCCTTAGGCACATGTGCATTACATGTGAGGCCCTGAAGGAGGGAAGGTGACGCCCTATGGCAGGTAACAGTTTGACAGATTATGATTCAGACAGGCGGAGATTATACAGGGAGAGCATGGAGATCAGAGACCTGCATTACTGCAAGGTCTGCGGCAGGGTATTTTCGTATCCGGGCTTCGGGCCTGATGTGTGCCCGCAGTGCAGGCAACGGGATCAGGAGGAGTTTGACAAGGTAAGGGAATACCTGTCTACCCATGAGCATTCGAGCGTACAGCAGACATCACTTGATACAGGTATTCCTGTCAAGAAGCTGTACAGATGGATTCATGAAGAGAGGCTTTATTTCAAGAATGATGGTACCAGCGGACTGTTCTGTGAGATCTGCGGCGAGCCGATCAATACCGGCCGCTACTGCAACCGCTGCAAGGCAAAGCTGAAGCTGAAGGGGGTAAAGATTGATACGGAACCTGACAAGGAGCTGACTGCCGGGGAAAAGATGCGTTTCATTAAGATGCCGTACAAAAGGTATTAGGACTATGTGTGAAGTCATTATCGATATAATAGAGATTTATCTGGTATTCACATTTTTACTCACGGTGTATTCTGTCATCCGCATGTATGTGATCGGAAATATCGCATGCGACAAGAAGCGTGGACTTACGCGAATGGAGAGGCTGAAGGATCAGGGCAGGTTCAGACAGTATCCCGTATATTCGATGGAGGAGATTGCTGAGAAAAAGAAAAGAGGAGCGGTCCGGCTTTCTGTTTTCCCTAATGATTCGGGAAAAAGGACCAGGTGCGTGATAGTATGCCCTGGTGGAGGGTATGCTCATCTGTGTACCACGAAGGAGGGCTACCCGGTAGCAGCGAAGCTCAATGAGATTGGCTATACAGCCTTTGTACTTGAGTACAGGGCAGGACTTGACTGCTCGTCTCATGCACCGATGCATGACCTTGCAGCGGCTGTACGCTTTATTTCCGCAAGGGCAGACCAGTTCAATGTGGATATGAATGGATATGCTGTTGTAGGATTTTCTGCAGGAGGCAATCTCGTGGGAATCTTCGGCACGAGGGCCTGGGGATATGAGAAGTATAATGCCATGAAGCCGGGGTGCCTCATCATGGGCTATCCGTGGACCAATGTGAATCACTGGATGCAGCACCCCTACTGGAATATCTGGGTAGCACTGATGGGAATCTGGCTCTCAGAGCGTGGAAATATATACATGTTCGGGCCAAAGGGCCATTTCAGTAAGAAAAAAAGAGATTCACTCTGCGTCCAGAGATGGATCACGCCTGACTATCCGCCGGTCTATATGTTCGCAGGCGGCAATGATGTGCTTGTGCCAATGGCAGCGCATACGGATGTGCTGGCAAAGGCACTTGGTGAGAATGGTGTTCCATACAAGTATGACAAGTTCTTCGGGCTGCCGCATGGCGTAGGCATTGGTAAGCATACGAATGCGGAGCACTGGATGGAAAATGCTGTTGACTTCTGGGAGAGTGAAGTAAAATAAAACTGGATAGACGAGCTTAAAAAGCCACACAACTAAGCACCGGCGTTTCAAAAGGTCTCTCACAACCTGTGTGGCTTTCAGGCTCTGTTAGTAGTTGTTGAAGTAAGACATCTATTTCGCTTACTGATTATCATCAGACATTTTATCAGCCAGTTCACAGATCAGGTGTACGCAGGTATCTTCACCAAGTACTCCGGAGTCGAGTGCCAGGTCGTAGTTCTGGTATGCACCCCACTGCTGGTCGGTGTAATAGCGGTAGTAGGTGCGACGCTGCTTGTCTTTCTTCTGGATACGCTTGCGGACATCTACATTGGTGATATCGCCGTATCTCTCGAGGACTCTTGTGATTCTGTGCGGCATATCAGCATGGATCAGGACATTGAGACATGGAATCTCGGCGTTCTTGAGTATATAGTCGCTGCAGCGGCCGACAATGACGCAAGGTCCTTTTTTTGCGGCATCGAGGATCACTTTTCTCTGAGCGAGAAAGATCTCATCCTGAGGACTCTGGAAATACATGGCACTGGCAGCTGAGATATCAAACCATTTATTCGCAACACTCGTGTCTTCACCCTGCTCCTCTATGAGCTCTTTCGCATAGCCGCTCTCTTCTGCGGTCTTCGTGACGATTTCCCCATCCAGGAACGGGACATTGAGTTCCTTTGCGACCTTCTCACCTATGGAATGGCCGCCGCTGCCGAATTCACGGCTGATTGTAATTATTGGATACATAAGTTACCCCCTTTCTGGTAAAACCTAAAGTAACTTTAGCTATATTGTACAAAAAAATGAGAGATAATTCAAGAAAATTAGTGAATTTTATATATTTCAATCTGAGCGGCGTGTATGACGGAAAAGAGCCGGCAGTCGATCTGACGGACATTCACGGAACGAACTGCTATCTGGATGATGCGGCCAGGGCAGAGATTCAGAAGAGAATTGATGCGATGCCTGGGATACCGCTGGTCAGATTCATAGATTCAGGCAATTATCATTACATGTCACTTTTTTTCATGAGGAAAATAAAGGAGCCATTCACGCTGTTGCTTCTGGATAATCATCCGGATACTAAGACACCGGTCTTTGGAAACATCACATCCTGCGGAGGATGGGTCAGAGAGGCCTGTGCGACAATCCCGAATCTGAACCATGTGATAATGGCAGGAGTGGATCGCAGGCTCATAGAAGAGGAACAGCCCTTGCCAGAGAAAGCCATATCACTGGCACTTGATGAAGCAGCTGATTATCTCAGCGGTCATGACGAGAACTATTATATTTCTCTTGATAAGGACATCATGAACGAGGACTATGCACGCACAGACTGGAGCCAGGGACCATACACACCTGATGATATTCTGAAAGTGATTTCTGCAGTAAAGAACTGCTGCGGCTTCGACATCTGCGGCGAAAAAAAAGAAGATCCTACGGATGAGGATCTTCTGGTTAATGAGCATACAAATAGTAGTATTATCCCTGCTGTTTACGAATGTTGAATCTCTTACGCTGCAGCGGATCAAGAATTTTCTTTCTGATACGCAGATGCTCAGGCGTCACCTCAAGCAGCTCGTCAGTCTCGATGAAGTCAAGGGCCTGCTCGAGTGAGAGACGCTTAGGAGGAACCAGAGTCAGGGCCTCATCAGATGATGAGGTACGGGTATTAGTCAGATGCTTTTTCTTGCAGACATTGATCTCGATGTCCTCTGCACGGTTTGAAGCACCGATGACCATACCTGAGTAAACCTTCTCACCAGGTCCGATGAAGAGGGTACCACGATCCTGGGCAGCGAAGAGGCCGTATGTCACGGACTCGCCAGCCTCGAATGCAATAAGAGAACCCTGCTTTCTGTAAGCAATATCTCCCTTGTATGGAGCGTAACCCTCGAATACGGTATTGATGATACCGTTACCCTTGGTATCAGTCATGAAATCGCCTCTGTATCCGATCATTCCACGGGCAGGAATGACGAACTCAAGACGGGTATATCCACCAGTGATAGGACGCATATTCTGCAACTCACCTTTTCTGGCAGAGAGCTTTTCGATTACTACACCCTGGAATTCATCAGGCACATCTACATAAGCTCTTTCCATAGGCTCGAGTTTCTTGCCGTTCTCATCGGTGTGATAAAGAACCTCGGCCTTACTTACTGCGAACTCATATCCCTCACGTCTCATCTCCTCGATAAGCACAGACAGATGAAGCTCACCACGGCCTGAGACCTTGAAGGTATCAGGACTGTCGGTATCCTCTACACGAAGAGATACATCAGTATTCAGCTCTCTGTACAGCCTGTCTCTGATATGACGGCTGGTCACATATTTTCCTTCCGTACCGGCAAAAGGACTGTCATTTACAATGAAATTCATTGCGATCGTAGGCTCTGAGATCTTCTGGAAAGGAATAGCAACAGGATCACTATCAGTACCGCAGATAGTATCACCGATATGCAGATCAGCGATTCCTGAAATAGCTACGATGGATCCAACCTTTGCTTCCTCCACATCGACCTTATTCAGCCCCTCAAACTCATAAAGCTTCGAGATACGGACGCTTTCCTTCTTATCAGGATCGTGATGGTTGACAACGACTGCGTTCTGGTTCAGCTTGATGCTGCCGTTTGACACCTTTCCGATACCGATACGACCGACGTAATCATTGTAATCAATGGTAGAAATAAGAACCTGGGTATTGGCATCAGGATCACCTGTAGGAGCCGGGATGTACTTCAGTATCGCATCGAAAAGAGGAGTCATGTCCTTCTTTTCATCACCGAGCTCCTTGATGGCATATCCATCCCTTGCAGAAGCATAGATGAAAGGAGCATCCAGCTGCTCATCAGTAGCATCGAGATCCATGAAAAGCTCGAGGGTCTCATCAACTACCTCTGCAGGTCTTGCACCAGGACGGTCGATCTTGTTGATACATACGATGACCGGGAGATTGAGGCCAAGGGCCTTCATGAGAACGAACTTGGTCTGTGGCATTACTCCCTCGAATGCGTCGACGAGGAGCACAACTCCGTCAACCATCTTCAGGATACGCTCAACCTCACCACCGAAATCTGCATGTCCCGGGGTGTCAACGATATTTATCTTTACACCTTTGTACTTGACTGCTGTATTCTTGGACAGGATTGTGATGCCTCGTTCACGCTCAATGGCGCCGGAATCCATGACACGGTCCTGTACTTCCTGATTCTCTCGGAAGACACCGCTCTGTCTGAGAAGCTGGTCCACAAGTGTCGTCTTGCCGTGATCGACATGGGCGATAATGGCGACGTTTCTGATATCTTCTCTTGTCTGAATCATTTTTAACCTCCAAAATTTGATAATGGCATTAACCCTACTATTATATCACGGAGAAAAAACATTACAATGATAAAAAATGCCAAAAAAATCATTAATTGCCTACAATTTTTTAATAATATTGCCGATTCTGATTCTGGCATATGATATTTTTACATGTTTTTAAATTTAAAATGGGATTTTTTTAAAAAATAACAAAAAACTGATAAAAAAGGGTGGACTTTATTGTGCAATGTGCTATAATTTTAAAAGCGACAGAAAAAACTTTTGGTAAATATTCCTAATGCGTTTAGTGATAAGGGGATCGGGGGATCACCATAGACGGCAGGGATAGATGAGAGGTGGTTTTTAGATGAGCAGTAAAGAAATGATAGCCATGCTCCTGGCAGGTGGTCAGGGCAGCAGGCTTGGTGTTCTGACATCGGATGTTGCCAAGCCTGCAGTAGCATTCGGCGGGAAGTACAGGATCATTGATTTCCCTCTGAGCAACTGCATCAATTCAGGAATCGATACGGTAGGCGTGCTGACACAGTATCAGCCGCTCGCACTGAATACTCATATCGGTATCGGAACACCGTGGGACCTGGATCGTAATAATGGCGGTGTCACAGTTCTTCCCCCGTATGAGAGAAGCGACAATTCAGAATGGTATTCCGGAACAGCAAATGCTATTTATCAGAATATGAAGTACATGGAGGCTTACAATCCAGAGTACGTGCTTATTCTTTCCGGAGATCATATTTACAAGATGGATTATGAGGCAATGCTTGATTTCCACAAGCAGAATCAGGCAGATGTCACACTGGCAGTTATTCCTGTTCCTATCGAGGAAGCGAGTCGATTCGGGGTTGTCATCGCTGACGAAAACAAGAGGATCACGGAGTTCCAGGAGAAGCCTGAGCACCCGAAGAGCAATCTCGCATCAATGGGTATATACATCTTCTCATGGCCGGTTCTGAAGCAGGCTCTGCTTGCGCTGAAGGATCAGAGCAACTGCGATTTCGGTAAGCACATCATTCCGTACTGCCATAGCAATGGCAAGAGGATCTTTGCTTACGAGTTCAATGGATACTGGAAGGATGTCGGTACTCTGGGTTCGTACTGGCAGTCAAATATGGAACTCATCGATCTGATCCCTGAGTTCAATCTCTATGAGGAGTTCTGGAAGATCTACACGAAGCAGGACAAGATTGAACCACAGTATATAGGACCGGATGCCACAGTGGGAAAGGCAATCATTGGTGCCGGGGACAATATCAATGGTGAGGTTCATGGATCAGTGCTTTCAGCAGGGGTAGTTGTAGAAGAAGGAGCCGTGGTCAGGGATTCAATTATCATGAAGGACACGGTCATCCGGAAGGGCGCTTATATCGAGAAGTCGATCATCGCAGAGAACTGTGTGATCGGTGAGAATGCGAAGATCGGTGTCGGCGAAGAAGCAGAGAGCAAGCTGAATCCGAAGATCTACAGCTTCGGTCTGGCAGTCATCGGAGATAATTCCGTGATCCCTGCAAATGTTACTATTGGGAAGAATACCGCGATCAGGGGCGTGACAGAAGAGGATGATTATCCGGATGGAGCGCTTCCGAGCGGTGGATATCTGATAAAGGCAGGTGATCAGGCATGAAGGCATTAGGAATAATTCTGGCTGGTGGTAATTCCACCCGTATGAAGAGCTTATCAGACAAGAGAGCAATCTCAGCAATGCCGGTTGGCTGCAGCTACAGAGCCATCGACTTCGCTCTGTCGAATATGACGAATTCAAGTATCCAGACGGTGGCTGTGCTTTCACAGTACAATGCCCGTTCACTCAATGAGCATCTGAATTCATCGAAGTGGTGGAATTTCGGCCGCAAGCAGGGCGGACTGTTCCTCTTTACACCGACGGTCACTGCTGACAACAGCTGGTGGTACAGAGGCACTGCTGATGCCATGTGGCAGAATATAGATTTTCTGAAGAAGAGACATGAGCCGTATGTCGTGATCACAAGCGGTGACTGCATCTGCAAGATGGACATGGCTCCGATCCTCGATTTCCATATCCAGAAGCAGGCAGATATTACAGTGGTCTGCACGAAGGCTCCTGAGTGGGACGATATCAGCAGATTCGGTACAGTAAAGATTGATCCGGACGGCCTCATCAGCGAATTCGAAGAGAAGCCGATGATCGCTCATTCCAATATCGTATCTACAGGTACCTATGTCATCCGTCGCAGAAAGCTCATAGAGCTTCTCGAGCAGTGCAATGCCGAGGGCAGATACAATTTCGTTACGGATATCCTGATCAGATACACCGGCATGAAGAAGATATACGGATATATGCTCGATACATACTGGAGCAATATCGCATCCGTTGATTCATATTTCAGGACCAATATGGATTTCCTGAAGCCGGAGGTAAGGAGCTTCTTCTTCGGTTCTGAGCCGAAGATATACTCCAAGGCACAGGACCTCCCACCTGCCAAGTTCAATGACGGTGCCCAGGTTCATGATTCACTGATCGGTTCAGGAACCATCATCAATAGTGTGGTGGATCATTCGGTGATCTTCAAGAATGTGTTCATTGGGAATAATACAGTGATCAGGAACTCGATCGTTCTGAACGGAGCGTACATCGGTGACAATGTCCATGTAGAGAACTGCATTGTCGAGAGCAATGAGACTCTTCTTTCTGATACGAGCTACGTCGGTGAAGACCAGATCAGGATTGTTGTAGAGAACAATAATAGAATAGGACTCTAACGGATTTTAGCATTGAATTCATTCATTGCTTCATTTACATCGCCTGCGAGGATCAGTTCGGCTGCCTTGCAGGCTCTTTTTCTGGCTTCATCGAAAAATTGCTGGTCTTCCTGCGGCAGTCTGCTCAGAACGAAGTCTGCCATGTCGCCGCTTTTGAAAATGCCTACTCCAAGGCGTATGCGGACAAACTTATCAGTCCCTACATGCTCTATTATATTCTTAAGCCCATTATGTCCGCCAGCAGATCCCTTTTTTCTTATTCTTATATTGCCAGCCTCGAGAGTCACATCATCTGAGAAGACAATGAACTGAGTCTCTGGATCGAGCTTGTAAAAATTCACGAAGTCTCCGACCGATTCACCACTCAGATTCATAAATGTCTGTGGCTTTATGAGAATTACTTTTTCTCCATTTATTACTCCCTGTCCCGACAGAGCCTTGCGCTCTGATTTTTTTATTTCTATTCCATATTTTTCTGCCAGTGCGTCTATTGTATCGAAGCCTGCATTGTGTCTTGTGTGCTCATATTTCGTGCCCGGATTCCCGAGACCAGCTATTAGAAACATATGATTGATATATCCTCCTGACGAAAGCTTGCATAGTATGTTATAATAATAAACTATGAGTGAATTAAGTACAAGACATAAACATGCGATAGGAATAAGCCTGGTAATTGCAGACTCGTTCTTTTTTTCGCTGATGACGCTGTTCGTGAGGCTGTCGGGCGATATCCCGACGATGCAGAAATGCTTCTTCAGAAACGCATTCGCAGCAGTAATTGCTATCATCGCTCTTGCCAGAACAGACGAGAAATTCCATATAAAAAAGGGTTCGCTGCCTGGACTTTTTGCCAGATCCATTTCGGGTGGCCTCGGAATGATTCTCAATTTCTATGCGATTGACAGGATCGGGCTTGCAGATGCGAATATCCTGAACAAGATGTCTCCGTTCTTTGCGATCATTGCATCAATATTTATTCTTAAGGAGATACCGAAGAAGGCTGACTGGATTGCAGTTATAATCGCATTTGTGGGTGCTGTTTTTATAATAAAGCCATCAGCGAATATCACATCACTCTACGCGCTTGCAGGACTGCTAGGAGGACTCGGAGCAGGTATTGCATATACCTTCGTGAGAAAGCTGGGTCAGCAGGGCGAGAGAGGACCAGTCATTGTGGCATTCTTCTCGATTTTTACATGCTGTCTGTGTCTGCCGTCTATGATAGCTGATTTCCATCCGATGAGCGCGTTGCAGTGGCTGTTCCTGATACTTGCAGGGCTTGCGGCAGCAGGCGGACAGTTCACGGTGACGGCAGCGTACAAGTATGCGCCAGCGAAAAATATTTCAGTATTCGACTATTCGCAGGTCATCTTCGCATCAATCTGGGGCGCACTTGTCTTTGACGAACTGCCTGACTATCTGTCAGTGATAGGATATGTGATCGTCATCAGCTGTGCGGTCGGACGGTGGCTGTATCTGATGAAGTCGGAGGATTGAGAAAGTTTTGAGTTCAAAGTTCAGAGTTCAAAGTCTGAAGTACTGAGCTAAGAACTCATAACTCAGAACTAAGAACTTGAAAAAAGGAGCTAAACATGAATCCAGGATCTATTTTTAAAATTAAGGGTATTTTAGACAAATTCAATCAGAACCACCCAAAGGTAGTATCGTATTTTGCATCGGTCTTTGGACAGAATGGTGTGCCTGAGGGTTCTGTAATTGAACTCACAGTCACGAAGCCAGGTGAAGAACCGGTCACGACTAATATGAAGGTGACGGCTGATGATGTGGAACTGGTGAAATTACTTAAGGAGATGAAATAAAAGGGTATAGGATTTAGGGGATAGGGAATCCCTGCCCCCTAGCCCCTAACCCCTAACCCCTATGGCTAAACTATTCAAACTACACTCTAAATACTCTCCTACCGGTGACCAGCCGGAAGCAATAAAGAAGCTGGTCGATGGCTTCAGAGAAGGTAATCAGTTCGAGACGCTCCTCGGAGTCACTGGTTCCGGTAAGACTTTTACAATGGCAAATGTCATTGCGGCGCTCAACAAGCCGACGCTTATCATGAGCCACAACAAGACACTTGCAGGACAGCTCTACAGCGAGATGAAGGAATTCTTTCCGGAGAACGCTGTAGAGTATTTTGTCTCATACTATGATTATTACCAGCCAGAGGCCTATGTGCCTCAGTCGGATACATATATCGCGAAGGACTCTGCGGTAAATGATGAGATCGACAAGCTCCGTCTGTCTGCAACTGCCGCTCTTTCCGAGAGAAAGGACGTCATAATCGTCGCTTCCGTTTCGTGCATATATGGTATCGGAAGTCCTGATGATTATGAAAATATGATGGTTTCCTTAAGGCCTGGTCAGGACAAGGACCGTGATGAGGTCATCAGGGAACTGGTCGACATGCAGTATCTGAGAAATGACATGGATTTCAAACGTGGCACCTTCCGTGTCAGGGGCGATACACTCGAGGTGATCCCTGCGAATACTACAGACTATGCCTACAGGATTGAGTGGTTCGGCGATGAGATCGACCGTATAGTGCAGACTGATCCATTGACTGGCAAGGTGCAGTGTGAACTGTCCCACTGTGCTGTTTTCCCGGCATCGCACTATGTAGTTCCTAAGGAAAAAATAGAACATGCCTGCGAGACTATTGAGGAAGAGCTGAAGGAAAGGGTCGCTTTTTTCAAGGCGCATGACAAGCTCCTCGAAGCACAGAGGATTGCAGAGAGGACGAATTTCGATATAGAGATGCTCCGTGAGACGGGATTCTGCTCAGGCATTGAGAACTATTCGAGGCATCTGACAGGTGCGAAGCCTGGCGAGCCGCCAAAGTGTCTGATCGACTATTTTGGAAATGATTTCCTGACGATTATCGACGAGAGCCATATCACCGTTCCACAGATTGGCGGAATGTATAATGGCGACAAGGCCAGAAAGACCACGCTTGTAGACTATGGCTTCAGGCTGCCGAGTGCTCTTGACAACAGGCCTCTCAATTTTCATGAATGGGAGCAGAAAATTGACCAGCTCCTGTTCGTATCTGCTACGCCGGGCAAGTATGAAGAAGAGCATGAGCTGCTGAGAGCTGAGCAGGTCATCAGACCTACCGGACTTCTCGATCCGTCAATTGATGTGAGACCTACAGAGGGTCAGATCGATGATCTGTATTCTGAGATCAAGAAAGAAGCAGATCAGCATAATAAGGTGCTTGTCACGACTCTTACCAAGAGGATGGCAGAGGATCTGACTGACTATCTCGCAGAGCTCGGTGTCAGAGTGAAATATCTGCATTCGGATATTGATACGCTCGAACGTGCAGAGATCATCCGTGATCTGCGACTCGATGTATTCGATGTGCTCGTAGGAATCAACCTCCTCCGTGAGGGACTGGATATCCCGGAGATCACTCTGGTCGCAATTCTCGATGCTGATAAAGAAGGATTCCTGCGTAATGAGACATCTCTGATTCAGACAATTGGCCGTGCTGCGCGTAATGACCATGGTCATGTCATCATGTATGCCGACACGATTACAGAGTCGATGCAGAAGGCAATCGATGAGACGGAGCGTCGTAGGAAAATCCAGCAGGCATATAACGAGAAGCATCACATCACTCCGAAGACTATCCAGAAGGCAGTCCAGGATGTGATCGCAGTATCGAAGCAGGTCGCTGCCGAAGAGAAGGATATGGAGAGGCAGCCTGAGGAGATGTCAGTTGACGAGCTGAAGAAGTACATAGACAGGATCCGTGACAAGATGCAGAAGGCTGCAACAGACCTGAATTTCGAGGCCGCAGCAGAATACCGTGACCGGATGATTGAACTAAAGAACATGTTGCGTGATATGGAAATAGTCAAGTGAGGTATATATGAAGGAAGTAAGTGAATCACTCACACCACAGAAATATATAAGGATCCGGGGAGCTAAAGTACATAATCTGAAAAATATAGACCTCGATATCCCACGTGATTCGTTCACTGTATTCACGGGACTCTCTGGATCTGGAAAAAGTTCACTGGCCTTCGATACTATTTTCGCAGAAGGTCAGAGACGATACATGGAGTCGCTGTCGAGCTATGCGAGACAGTTCCTCGGCCAGATGGAAAAGCCGGACGTAGACAAGATTGAGGGTCTTCCGCCAGCTATTTCAATTGACCAGAAATCGACAAACCATAACCCGAGATCAACAGTCGGAACAGTCACAGAGATCTATGACTACCTGAGACTCCTGTATGCGCGTTGCGGAATCCCGCACTGTCCGAACTGCGGCAGACCGATCTACAAGCAGACGGTAGACCAGATGTGTGATCAGATCAAGAAACTCCCGGAGAAGACGAAGTTTCAGGTGCTCTCCCCAGTAGTCAGAGGCCGTAAAGGCGCTCAGGAAAAACTTTTCGAAAGAGCCAGAAAGAGCGGCTACGTCCGCGCCATCGTCGATGGCAATCTCTATGATCTGTCGGAAGATATAAAGCTCAATAAGAATCAGAAGCATAATATAGAGATAGTAGTCGATCGTCTCGTTATAAGGGACGGAATCGATGCAAGGCTTACGGGTTCAATTGAAAATGCGCTGAAGCTGTCAGGCGGACTCGTGATCATAGATGTGATTGGCGGGAAGCCGATGAGATTTTCAGAGAGCTATTCATGCCCATACTGTGGCATATCAATTGATGAGATCGAGCCAAGAAGCTTTTCATTCAACAATCCGTTCGGAGCCTGCCCTGAGTGTTATGGCCTGGGATACAAGATGGAGTTCGATGAGAGGCTCATGATCCCTGACCAGAATCTATCATTCAATGAAGGCTGCGTGCAGGTCATCGGCTGGCAGAATTCCAAGGACCCGAAGAGCTACTCGCATGCGCTTCTTCTGGCACTGTCGAAGGAGTATGGATTTTCTCTCGATACACCATACAAGAAGCTGCCGAAAAAGATCCGCGACATGTTCATCAATGGCTTTGATAAAGTAGTAAAGGTACATTATTCAGGACGCTGGTCGACAGGAGTCTATGATGTGCAGTTTGAGGGACTGCTCGAGAATACGAAGCGCAGATACCGTGAGACAAAATCGGACACTGCCAAGGCTCAGTTCGAGGAATTCATGCAGATCACGCCGTGCCCTGTATGCCACGGACAGAGGCTGAAGCCAGATGCACTTGCTGTAACGGTAGCTGATAAGAATATATATGAGATGACGACGATGTCCGTGAAGGACCTTCGTCCCTTCCTTGATAATATGCAGCTGACTGACCAGCAGTTGAAGATCGGAAGACTTGTGCTTCGGGAGATCAAGGCCAGGGTCAGGTTCCTCGATGATGTAGGACTCGACTATCTGTCACTGTCCCGTGCAACTGCAACTCTGTCGGGCGGAGAGGCACAGAGAATCAGGCTCGCAACGCAGATCGGTTCCGGACTCGTGGGAGTCGTCTATATCCTTGATGAGCCGTCAATCGGACTGCATCAGAGAGATAATGACAAGCTTCTTGCGTCATTAAAGGGTCTCCGCAATCTCGGCAATACGCTGATCGTCGTAGAACATGACGAGGATACGATGCGCGCAGCGGATTTCCTTGTGGACATAGGACCTGGAGCCGGCGACCATGGCGGTGAGATAGTGGCAGCAGGCACTCCTGAAGAGGTCGAAGCCTGCCCTGATTCACTCACCGGACAGTATCTGTCTGGCAAGAAAAAAATTCCAGTACCTGATGTCAGAAGAAAGCCGACAGGCCACATCACAATAAAAGGTGCGAGAGAGCATAATCTGAAGAATATAGATGTGGAAATCCCGCTTGGCATCATGACAGTAGTCACAGGAGTATCAGGCTCAGGAAAATCATCACTGATCAATGAGATACTGTACAAGACTCTTGCCCGTGACCTGAATCGTGCGAGAACCATTCCAGGAGACTGTGATGGGATCGAAGGCACGAAGCAGCTTGACAAGATTATAGATATCGACCAGTCGCCGATCGGCCGTACACCGAGATCGAACCCGGCTACCTATACAGGAGTCTTTGACCTGATCAGGGATCTTTTCGCATCGACACCAGATGCCAAGGCCAGAGGATACACAAAGGGCAGATTTTCTTTCAATGTAAAAGGCGGACGATGTGAGGCCTGCGGCGGAGACGGAATCAAGAAGATAGAGATGCATTTCCTGCCAGACGTGTATGTGCCATGTGAGGTCTGCCATGGACAGAGATACAACCGTGAGACGCTCGAAGTGAAGTATAAGGGCAAGTCAATATACGATGTGCTTGATATGACGGTCGAGGAAGCAGTTAAATTTTTTGAACCGGTTCCATCTGTCTATAGAAAGATAAAGACCCTGATGGATGTCGGACTCGGATATATCAAGCTGGGTCAGCCATCGACAGAGCTCTCGGGTGGTGAAGCCCAGAGGATAAAGCTGGCAACGGAGCTGTCGAGACGTGGTACTGGAAAGACAATCTATGTACTCGATGAGCCGACGACCGGACTTCATTTCGAGGATGTGAATAAGCTGGTAAGGATTCTCCGTGAGCTGTCTGACAGTGGCAATACCGTTGTCGTGATAGAGCACAATCTCGATGTCATAAAGACAGCTGACTACATCATCGATCTCGGACCGGAAGGCGGCGATGGAGGCGGTACTGTAATAGCCCGGGGAACGCCTGAAGAGATCTGCAAGGTGAAGAAGAGCTATACAGGCCAGTATCTGAAGAAGGTGTTAGGGGATAGGGGCTAACACTGGCCCTTGGCCACTACAGAAAATACTTGAAAAATTCATCCAATGATTTTATAATATCTGATGTATGACTATAAATAATTTTCGGAAGGAGCACCAATAATGGCTGCCACAGATATTGGAATAGATTTAGGAACAGCGAGCATACTTGTATATCTTAAGGGCAAGGGAGTAGTGCTGAAGGAACCATCGGTCGTAGCATTTGACCGTGACACGAATAAGATAAAGGCAATCGGAGAAGAAGCCCGCCTCATGCTCGGCCGTACTCCGGGGAATATAGTAGCAGTCAGACCGCTGAGGCAGGGAGTTATCTCAGACTATACAGTCACAGAGAAGATGATCAAGTACTTCATCCAGAAGGCTCTCGGCAAGAGAAGCTATCGTAAGCCGCGTATCTCAGTCTGCGTACCGTCAGGAGTCACAGAGGTAGAGAAGCGCGCAGTAGAGGATGCAGCATATTCTGCAGGAGCCCGTGAGGTCTTTATCATTGAGGAGCCTATCGCAGCAGCGATCGGAGCCGGAATCGATATCAGCAGACCATGTGGAAATATGATCGTGGATATCGGAGGTGGTACATCTGATATTGCAGTTATCTCTCTCGGCGGATCGGTAGTTTCCACCTCTATCAAGATCGCCGGAGACAATTTCGACGAGGCACTTGTCAGATACATGAGAAAGAAGCACAATCTCCTGATCGGTGAGAGAACCGCAGAGGATATGAAGATAAATATCGGAACCTGCTATCCGCTCTCCACACCGGAGACTATGGATGTCAGGGGACGTAATCTCGTGACGGGACTTCCGAAGACCATTGAGGTCACATCAGAGGAGACTGAGGAGGCACTTCGCGAGCCGACAGCCCAGATAGTAGAGGCTGTTCACTCGGTTCTCGAGAAGACACCGCCGGAGCTTGCAGCCGATGTCGCAGACAGAGGAATCATCCTCACGGGAGGCGGCTCACTTCTCCGCGGACTCGAGGAGCTCATGGAGGAGCGTACCGGCATCAATACGATGACAGCCGAGGACCCGATGACCTGCGTAGCTATAGGCACAGGCAAGTATGTAGAGTTCATGGCAGGAAATCACGATTTAAGTCAGAATTAAAAAGAGCACCACTTGTACCAGGTACAGGTGGCGCATTTTATTTACTCAGATGGGATATGTCAGCCGACATTCCCTTATGAACTATTTACATATAGCTCTGAGAAGTTCTACCGATGTTGATACTATTTTCTCTGCTGGGAGATTTTCGAGATACTCCCGCCTCCTGAACCCCCAGTCGACGCTTATCACATCCATTCCCGAGTTCTTCCCGGTCTGGAAGTCTACTTCAGAATCACCTATATATACGCATTCGGAGCGTGGCATCTGAAGCACTCTGAGACATTCATTTACCATGTCAGGAGCCGGCTTTCTGCGTATTCCATCCTTCTCTCCGAGAGCAAAATCAAACATACCATTGAATTTATCATTCACCAGGGTCTGCACAGCCGGATCAGGCTTGTTTGATACTACAGCTGTTTTTATGCCACATTTCCGTAGTTCCCTGAGTACCTCGGGAATTCCTGCATACGGCCCTGTCTTTATATCGCAGTGCGAATCATAGTAGGGCTTGTAGATTTTTGAAATGCGCTCAATCTCAGCTTCATTCCTGAAACAGCCATCCGGCTCTTCAGGAGTCCCGATCTGATCCAGTTTTTCATAAGGGAAACCATTTTCCACAGAGAGAGCACGCTTGATCGCTACATATACGCCGCTTCCGAAGAAGGCAGCGACGTCCTTCACATCGAAGTCATGCTCATGACCGCCCTGCTCCATAGCATAGTTCAGAGCTGCGGTCAGGTCATCAAGAGTATTGAGGATAGTTCCGTCCATATCGAATATTGCTGCTTTGTAAGCCATAATACGTCCTTTCAGAAAGATAAAAAAGTGACCTGTCACCTTTTTCATCTGAAAGTATATAATAGATGTATTTATTTGTAAACAAAAGTTTTTCTAAAAAGGTGTTAAGAATTCCGAATGCACTTCCGATACTAAGAGTGAAAACAAAAATAAAGCATGATTAATGATAATTAACGGAAAGGAGTGTCCTGTATGAGAATCAGTGCATATAATGCTATTACACAGGTGTATCAGACAAGGCGGCCTTCCGGTTCCAAGGCTACAAAGAGGGCTAACGGACAGGACGAGGTGGACATCTCTTCTGCAGGCAAGGATTACCAGGTAGCGAAGAAGGCAGTCGCAGAGGCACCTGACACGAGAGAGGATCTCGTAGCTGCAATGAAGAAGAAGTACAGCGGTGATGTTACGGTGGATCCGGGAGACTTTGCAGATGTTCTGCTGTCGAGGTACAACGGATTATCATTCTGATTAGTGAGTTTCGCGGAGACGGAACTATTTTGTTTTTTCTTTTCTAGCCCGTCCGGCGACACGGAGGTTACTGGTAGGCTCGAGGATGCTTACATAGTTCACCCTTGTTCCAGGGACGGGACGGCACAAGGAACAGGAGGACTGTTCCATAATGGGCGGATTGTCTTGCGGATAGCGCAGGATAGTCCGCTCATTGCTTTAATAGGAGTTTTTTATGGCAAGTCTTGCAGGCGAGCTGCTTGGTATAATGCAGGAGGAGAAAAAGGGCTATGATGCCCTGTATGAGCTTTCCCAGAGGAAGCGGAAGGCAATAGTGAACAGGGACCTTGATCTCCTGATGCAGATCACGGATCAGGAGAATGATATAGCCTCGGATCTCAAGAATCTTCAGAACCGGAGGATCGAGAATCTGAAGAATATGTCCGTAGTCCTCGGACATGACGGCGCGATACTCACAGTGACACAGGTGATAGAGCTGCTGGGTGATCAGCCGGATGAGCAGAAGGCACTGGATGCAGCGAAGGACGAGCTCGTCAGGAGCGCACAGCGTGAGCATGATCTGAACGAACAGGTGCAGGTCCTTCTGAATCACGCGATAGAGCTGACGCAGTTTGATATGACGCTTCTCGAGGAGATGAAGAAGGCTCCGCAGACGGCGAATTACAATAAGAACGCATACAATACAGGCGATGTCCTCCCAAGCGGCGGATTTGATCTAAAACAGTAAGGTACAGATATGGCAAACGGATTCGGAAGTTTATACATAGGAGCTAGCGGCATCAGGAACAATCAGAATGCCCTGAATGTCGTAGCGAACAACCTGTCAAATATCGACACCACTGGATATGTCCGTCAGAGGACATTTTTTGCAGATGCCGAATACAACAAGTTCAGCAAGGCTGATATCTCGAACCAGTGGAGCGGACTCGGAGTCGATATCGGAGATGTGGTCCACAAGAGAGACCAGTTCCTCGATATGACATACAGGAAGGAGACCGGCAGGAAGCAGTTCTACCAGGCCCAGTATGACGCATCGACAGAGATCGAGACTCTGCTTAGTGAGGGAGTCGGAGCACAGTTCTCAGATTCTATCACAGGACTCCGTGAGGCGTTCAATGAGTTTGCGAAGACACCGGATGCGGATGAGGTAGATACACTCGTGGTCCAGAAGTCAGAGCTTTTCGTGAGCCGTGCAAAGGGCGTATATGAGGGCATGAGTGACTATCAGGACAATATCAATCAGAAGATATCGGATGATGTTGATAAGATAAATGAGCTCGGACGTACTATCCACAAGCTGAATATCAAGATCGCACAGACAGAGTCCGGCGGAGTCGAGACAGCAATGGATTCCCGTGACCAGCGTGATGTGGCGCTTGATGAGCTTTCAAAGCTTGCGGATATCAGCTATTCCGAGGATGCCAGTGGCGTAGTCACAGTGAAGCTCGAGGGAATGGACTTCGTCCGTGAGGACAGGATATTCGAGATCGGGATGCTGACCGACAAGTCTACGGGCTTCAAGACCCCGTACTGGCCGTATCTGTCGAATGCATCGAAGAATGATTACGTCAAGGTCTTCAATACAGCACTCACGGATACGAACAATGACCAGGATGTGGGCGAGGTCAAGGCGCTTCTCATCTCCAGAGGTGACAAGCGCGCTACATATAAGGATGTAATGGGCACGCATCCGTCAGACAGTGATCCGTTCAAGTATGTGTATTCGAGCGGAGATATATACAGATACAAGGAAGGCTACTATTATGACACAGATGCAGACGGCCATGTGACCACGATTCATGGTCTGTCGAATTCAGTCATGATGAATGAGCAGGCAGAGTTCGATCTGATGATGCATGAGATGATGACAGGAGTGAATGATTATCTGTCACCGATCAGGTCAATCGGAGATCTCAGTGCCACGCAGACGGCTAATGACACAGAGTACACTAAGCTGATAAAGGCATTCAGAGCAGCATATCCTTCGACTACGACTACTGATCCTGCGACCAATAAGCAGGTCACTGCATATCAGCAGATCACAGCTCTTGATGAGAATCAGAAGGCGCATGTATTTGAGATAAATGATAATACCAGAGTCCTTGATGAGGACAATGCTATATATGGATCTGACAAGGAGCTCCCTCCGAGAGAACTCTACAGCAGAAGATCACTGAGCAGATATTCCTCATTCACAGTCAATTATGACATGGATGCTGATGGCAATGTCACAGTAAAGACAGATGGCTCAGGTAAGTATTCGAAGACACTCTACCTTTACAATGAGGAGGACAAGGACGATACAGATACGATGTACACCCTTGGCGAGATCGAGGTGAATCACGATCTCGTAGAGAATCCTCAGTACATCCCTCATAGGCATAAGAATGATGACATAGCTCAGGATGTCTCAGAGAAGATATATGATGTCTGGGAAAAGAGTACCTACCAGCTGAATGCCATAGACAATACACCTACGAATTTCGAGAACTTCTATACGAAGATGATCGATGAGCTCGACAATAAGGGCAATACATTCAAGACGAATTCTGAGACCATAGGGGCAACGGCAAGCTCAATAGAGTCGAGCAGACAGCAGGTCATAGGTGTCAATGCCGATGAGGAGCTGACAAATATGATCAAGTACCAGAATGCCTACAATGCTTCGAGCAGATATGTGAATGTAATCACGCAGATGATCGATGTACTTTTGAACTCTATGCAGTGACTTCTTTGACGAAAAGGAGAAAATAATGTCTTCTACATTTTTCGGACTGCACGTGGCCGGATCGGGGCTCAATGCAGCAAGTGCAAATATTAATACAACAGCGAATAACGTGTCGAATGCGGACACAAAGGGCTATTCCAGGCAGGTAGTAAATGTCTCAGAATCATCATCGCTTCGTGCCTATACGAGATACGGAAGCGTCAGCACCGGTGTATCGACGGACTCAGTGACACGTGAGAGAGACCAGTATTACAATCAGAAGTACTGGGAGAATCAGTCGGACTACGGCTATGCTTCAGAGAAGAAATACTACATGGATCAGATCGAGCAGTACTTCACTGACTCAGCATCGAATCCGGGCTTCTCGACGGTCTTTGCCAAGATGTTCAATTCTCTCGACTCGCTGAAGTCGAATTCGGGAGATACCACATACAGGACGAATTTCATCAGCACAGCTAAGCAGCTGACCTCGTATTTCAACCAGACCTCGAATAATCTGGCGAATATGCAGACCTCTGTCAATGATGATATCAAGACCTATGTGGACAGGATCAATTCAATAGCACAGAAGATCTCCGTGATCAATAGCAAGATAAATGTAGTCGAGACAGGATATGGACGTCCTACAGCCAATGAGCTCCGTGACGAGAGGGAGAAGCTGATCGATGAGCTCTCGGAGATCATCTCTGTGGATACGGATGAGGTGCAGGTAAAGGATGCCCGTTCCGTAAGAGAGCATGCGAAGAATAAGAATGTAGAGGAGGTCTGGAACGGAGCTACCTATTTTTCAATAAAGGTAAATGGACAGCTGCTGGTAGATGGTGACAGCTACAATGCCCTGACAGTGCAGACCAGGGACAACCGCTACAATCAGTCTGATGTAGAAGGCCTCTATGATGTGGTATGGAAAAAGGACGGCACGTCCTTCCCGGTCTGGGGCAACACCCAGAGAGGAATCCTCCGCGGACTCTTCGAGATCCGTGATGGAAATGACCTCGAGAATATGAGCGGAACGGCAGAGCTTTTCTACCCTCAGACATATACGCTCGGCAACAATACAACGGCCCAGGCAGAGGGTACAGAGGATCCGGCATCAGGAAATATATTCACAAATGATGCGACAAAGGCCGGTCAGCTGGTAAGAGATCCGTATGGCAATCTGGTCCAGAACCTGAAGAATACGACGAATGCCTTCATTAAGATGACTCTTCCGTCGGGTGGAATGGCTGCTGATGAGCTTTCACTTCCGGCAAACGGCACAGTATGGGTAAATAATCATTCATACAACTACAGTGGCTTCACGGCGCAGACCGATGATACAGGCAAGGTCATTAGTGTTATATTCGAGCTCGAGGACAAGATCCCGTCAAGCCAGGTAGGCCATATAGCCGGTAATACAATGACAGTCGGTACATCGATCGACTTCAAGGGAATTCCGTATTACCAGAAGCAGATGAATACCTTTGTCAGGAGCCTGTCGAGAGCCTTCAACAAGATAGAGAAAATGGGCCAGGATGCCAATGGAGATGTGGGGCAGGCGCTTTTCGTCGCAAATGACAAGTCAATGAACCGTGAGGGCAATTTCCAGCTGGAGGGCGATGGGACTGACAAGACCTATATAGACAGTGAATACTATGAGTATGAGAGGGCTGAGGGGAAGATCACGAGACAGACGGCCGGGACCGGGACTACAGCCATCTATAAGGATGCAAATGACAATGTAGTCGATGAATACGGCTATCGCCTTAATGATGCCAAGGAAAGGATACCAGTCTATGAGTATGAATATCAGACGAATCCTGACGGCAGCATAAAGTATGAGGACAAGAAGGATTCAAAGGGCAATACAGTCTATGACAGACTCGGTAACCCTGTACAGGTACCGGCTAAGAAGGAAATTAAGACAGACTCCAATGGTAATCCGATCCAGAAGGTCAATGCGGCCCGCGAGACCACACATGCAGATGGACTGATCTATGATAAGGACACAGGAAAGGTCACCTACTACGGCGGCGTCATCAGAGATACGGATGATACATACTATCGCCTGACAGCTGATAATTTTTCCATAGCATCAGCAGTGGAGAGAGATCCGAACAAGCTGTCGACAACGATCAATAAGGCCTATGATGAGAATCTGAATCTCGGACAGGATGCATACGACCTGATGAATGAGATGAAGAAGCTGCAGAGCGGCGTGAAGATGTACCGTGGCGGCACGGCTGACAAGTTCCTGGAGAGAATATATGCGGATGTGTCCGTAGATACCCAGGAGTGCAACACCTTCACAGAGAACTACAAGACGATACAGCAGGCGGTCGACAAGCAGAGGCAGTCTGTATCGGGAGTGGACGAGGACGAGGAAGCACTGAATCTGATGAAATATCAGCAGGCATACAATCTGTCAGCAAAGGTCATTTCCACCCTGACTGAGATGTACGATCAGCTGATCCTTAACACAGGAGTGTAAGCGTATGAGAATCACTAATAACATGATAATGAACAATGCCAGGGTCAATATCAATGGCAATAAGGTGGCCGTAGATGCTGGTGACACGCAGATGACGACCCAGAAGAAGATCAGCCGTCCGTCGGATGACCCTGTAATAGCAGTCAGATCTCTGCGTCTCCAGACTCAGCTTTCGAAGGTAGACCAGTACCTGAACAAGAATATCACGGATGCAGAGTCATGGATGGATATCACCGAGTCAGCTCTGAATAATACAGTCAGCTGTCTCACAAGACTCAAGGAGCTCACGAACCAGGGCGCCAATGACATCAATAATGAGAACGACCGCAAGTCAATCCTTCAGGAGCTGAAGCAGCTGCAGGAAGCAATTTTCTCTGAGGGAAATGCGGACTGTGCCGGACGTACAGTCTTCACCGGATACAGGACGGACAAGAACCTCTGCTTCACCTCGGATGATGTGAATTCGAAGTACAATATCACACAGAAGCTGTCGTATGATGACCTGACGAACTTCAGATATTACAATCACAAGGTGACAGCGCCGGCAAATAATGATGAGGTCAATAACTACGGCAAGCCAGGACTTCGGAATGATGACCTGAATATTCAGGAGTCAGAGTACAAGAGGCTTCGTCTGAATTATGATGACATCACGAATGTGGATAGCGTGACCTTTTCCTATACGACAAATGATGGTATTACAGTCAGCAATCAGGTTAATTTTTACAATGATGGTGATATTGACAAGACCAAGGTTCCGCCGCTTGTAAGCTATAACAAGACTGAAGAGAGGGGCTATGATAAAAATGGATACGACGGTTCAGTCAAGAGGCCTGTATATTCAGATGATGGCAAGACCACAGATGTGAATTATTCGTATGTTGATAAGACAGCAACGGCTGATAATATCACTGCAGTGGATAAGACCGGAAAAAATCAGAAAAAGCCGACTGAGTTCGAGCCAAAGCAGGTACTCGTATTTGCCAATGAGGATGACTGGGCTGACTGGTCGAGTAAGAATGCAACACCCGATGATCTTAAGAAGACGAAGTACGTCCCAGATGAGGCAGTAGTCCTGATTAAGAATACAGGCGATCTTGTCTTCGGGAAAAATGCAGCAGGCGATATGGCCTCGAAGAAGGCTACAGTCAGCGTCAATTATGACAAGAACGGCTTCACGGCAGGCGAGCTGAAGCCTGAGTATTACTATGACTGTGTGGACAATACAGACGTCAAAAACAGACAGGTTTACAGAAGAAGCGATATCAGTTATGATATCAACTATACAGTGTCGATGAACCAGCAGCTGGCAGTGAATCTCCAGGCGAATGAATGCTTCGATTCGAGCATCCTTCAGGATATCAACGACCTGACAGCTGCGATCACGAACACGCAGAATGCAGCTACCAAGGTATCGAAGATCAAGGCAATGCTTTCGGATTCATCGTATCAGGGTGCAGATTCGCAGCAGAATCTGAATAAGTGGCTGGAGTCGGCACAGAGAGAGTACGACTTTTACAATGACAATATGGGCAAGCTGCTCGACAGCGTTCATGGAAATGTAGACAAGTACCTGGACAAGGCAAATAGCGCAGTGACGAAGCTTGGCTGCAAGGGCGATGAGCTCTCACTCACGAAGTTACGAATGGACGACCAGGATCAGACAGTGAAGCAGCTGCAGAGCGAGAATGACAATCTCGACCTCTCAGAGATCCTGATCAACTACACGCAGTCCTATACAGCTTACCAGTCGTCACTGATCGCAGCAGGCAAGCTGGGTCAGCAGTCACTGCTGAACTATATCTGAGTTCGAAGTTCAGAGTTCATAGTTCCAGGAGAAAAATATGGACTCACTACGACTGACCTCAAAGAAAGGAACAGGTTATGAAAGTAAACACCAGACTATTTGGCGAGATTGATATCGCCGATGACAAGATAATAGAATTCCCGGATGGAATCATCGGATTTCCTGATCTTACGAAGTTCACTCTGATATATGACAAGGATGACAAGCAGCAGAGCAGATCACTTATGTACTTGCAGTCCATGGATGAGCCCCAGTTCGCAATGCCGGTCGTGATGCCGAATGACATCTTCCCGGACTACAATCCTACGATCAATGATGACCTCCTCGAAGATATAGGAGATCTCACTCCTGAGAATACATATGTCCTCGTGACGATCACAGTTCCGGCAGATATCACGAAGATGACAGTCAATCTCAAGGGACCGTTCGTCATCAATACCGACACCCTGAAGGGCGTACAGCTCATGGTAGAGGATGATGTCTCGGTCAAGGAGCCTGTCTATGAAGTCCTCAAGAGCCGCAAGGCCGGAAAGGAGGCCTGACATATGCTCGCACTTACAAGAAAAAAGGATGAGTCCATAATCATCAATGGCAATATCGAAGTTACGATAATGGAAGTCAAGGGCGACCACGTCAAGCTTGGCATTTCCGCCCCGAAGAAGGTCCCGATCTACCGCAAGGAGGTCTTCGACCAGATCCAGAAGGAAAACGAAGAGGCCATGAACTCCACGACTATGGATGGGCTGAAGGACCTCCTGTAAATTTTTAAAAAATACAATCTGTCCCGCGGGATGGGTTGTATTTTTTGCATTACGGGACGAATGATGATACAATGAGAACGATTGAAAGGAGCGGCTATGGGACAGTTTGTAAATCCGGGAAATGATCTTTTTGCAAGAGAATCCCGTTCGAAAATATATGTAGACAAAACGGGACTCATTGAATTCACAAATGGTGTTATCGGCTCACCGTCCCAGATGTTCATATGCAATAGCAGGCCAAGAAGATTTGGCAAGTCGTATGCGGCTGATATGCTTGCGGCTTATTATAGCAGGGGCTGTGATTCAGAGGATCTGTTTCAGAAGTATGAAATTGGCGGCAAACCGGATTTTGACAGGTATCTGAATAAATGCGACGTAATACGCTTTGATGTGCAATGGTGCAGATCAGTGGCAGATAGAATGGGGACTGATCCGGTAGACTATATCAACGACAGCATCGTAAATGATATGAGGAAAGAATATCCTGAAATAAAGTTTGCAGACAACGTTCCATTATTCGATGCGATGAATGACTTCAGCAAAAAGACAGGCAGGAAGTTCGCTGTGATCATAGATGAGTGGGATTCAATTATCAGAGACGCATCAAATGATACATCGCTGGTAAATGAATATATGGATTTTCTTCGAGGCCTCTTCAAAGGCACTGAACCGATGGAGTTTATCTTACTGGCTTATATCACAGGTATTCTGCCAATCAAGCAGCAGAAGACACAGTCAGCCCTGAACAATTTTGATGAATATACAATGCTTGCTCCGGCGCAGTTTGATGAATTTATTGGGTTTACCGATGATGAGGTAAGGACTTTATGCCGGCAATATGATGCTGACTATGAGGAGATAAAGAAATGGTATGATGGCTATCTGCTCAATGACACACAGGTATATAATCCCAATTCGGTATGCAAATGTATCAATAGACAGAAGGCTGGTAATTACTGGACGAGTACTGGGAGTTTCAAGCCGGTACATGACTGTCTGACTATGAATTTTGATGGAATGAAGCAGGACGTAATAGACATGCTTTCAGGAGTAAGTATAAAGGTAGATACATCCACGTTTGAAAATCATGTAGAAAAAAGTGCCTTTAACAGCAAGGACGATGTCTTCACATATATGATACATCTGGGTTATCTGGCATATGATGAAACACGTCAGGAGGCATTTATTCCGAACGAGGAAATCCGTAGGGTACTGGCGGCAGAGATTAGCGACAGTCACTGGACTGAATTCGATTCGTTTGAAAAGGAGTCGGATGAGCTCTTTGAAGCAACTGTCGAAGGCAATAATGAGAAAGTGGCAGCGGAGATTGAAAAGATTCACGACCGTTATGCATCGGCTATCTGGTACAATAACGAGAATTCGCTGGCCTCTACAATCAATATCGCTTATCTGTCCACATTGAAGTATTATTTTAAGCCGGTTAGAGAGATGCCGACAGGAAAAGGTTTTGCGGATGTAATGTATCTTCCAAGACCAGAGTATCTGTCCGATATCCCGGCACTTGTTGTGGAACTGAAGTGGAACAAAGATGTGAATACAGCCATGGATCAGATAAAGAACAGGCAATATCCGGGATCAGTAAGCGACTATACAGGAGATATGATTCTTGTCGGACTGACTTATGATAAGAAGACGAAAAAGCATGAGTGTCTAATAGAGAGGCTTGTGAAAGAATGAATATAATGCAAGGAGGCAAAGATGCAGGCGATAATTTTGGCAGCGGGTATGGGAAAAAGACTGAAGGAACTCACCAGAGACAATACAAAGTGCATGGTAAAGGTGAACGGAGTCTCGCTGATAGACAGGATGCTTCACCAGATACAGCGACAGTCTGTGAACCGCATAATAATAGTGGTAGGGTATAAGGGAGAGAAGCTAAAGGAATACATAGAGACGCTGGGAATAGAAACGCCTATCACGTATATAGATAATCCGATTTATGATAAGACAAATAATATATACTCGCTTTCACTAGCATCAGAATACCTGTGTGAGGATGATACACTACTATTTGAATCAGATCTGATATTTGAGGATTCTGCACTAGATACACTGGTCTCAGATCCGAGAGGTACGCTGGCACTTGTAGACAAGTATGAATCATGGATGAGTGGAACCTGCATCAAGATTGATGACAAGGACCGTATTACTGAGTTCGTGCCTGGAAACAGACTGAGGTTTGAAGAGACAGGCGAATATTATAAGACGGTAAATATATATAAGTTCAGTCGGGAATTCAGCAACAAATATTATGTGCCGTTTCTCGATGCATATCAGAAAGCTCTTGGAGAGAACGAGTACTATGAGGAAGTGCTTCGGGTAATCACCATGCTTGATGAGCCAGTGATTCGTGCAAAGAGGCTGAATGGCCAGAAGTGGTATGAGATAGATGATATACAGGATCTCGATATTGCGACGACACTATTCACGACAAATCAGGATGAACACGTTGAACTTCTTAAGAAGAGGTATGGAGGCTACTGGAGATATCCGAAGCTTCTTGACTTCTGCTACCTGGTCAATCCATATTTTCCGCCACAGAGAATGATAGATGAGATAAAGGCAAACTTTGATGTACTGTTGAGAGATTATCCATCCGGAATGTATGTAAACAGCCTGCTCGCCGCCAGGAATTTCGGAGTCCATCAGGAAAATATCCTGGTGGGAAACGGTGCGTCAGAGCTGATCAAAAGTCTGATGGGACTACTGGATGGACGTCTGGGTGTGATACGACCGTCATTTGAGGAATATTCACATAGATATGATGAGAGCCTTATTACGGAATACTGGCCGGAGAATGATGACTACTCATACACGGCAGATGATCTGATCAGATTTTTCACAGAACACAGGGTAGACAATCTGATCTTTATCAATCCGGATAATCCATCAGGGAACTATTTGCCGCATGCCGATGTAGAAAAGCTGATAGGATGGACAGCAGATAATCAAATGAATCTTGTACTTGATGAGTCCTTTGCAGACTTTGCAGATGAAGCAGATAATACATTCATAAGGCAGGACATACTGGACAAATATCAGAATCTGTTTGTGATGAAGAGTATTTCCAAGTCGTATGGTGTACCAGGACTGAGGCTTGGAGTACTGGCATCCGGTAATACCGATATGATAGAACAGATGAAAAAAGATGTGGCTATATGGAATATAAATTCCTTTGCGGAATTCTATATGCAGATAGCTGAGAAATATAGCGGAGATTATGAAAATGCCATGAAGAAGGCAAGAAATGAGAGAAACAGATTCGAAAATGAACTTGCCGATATACATGGACTTAGAGTGATACCGTCACAGGCAAATTATGTAATGGCCGAGATCACGGATGGGATCACCGCGGCAGAACTGAACAGGATAATGATCTCACGATATGAAATACTGATAAAGGATCTGAGCGCGAAGCTATCAGGCGACGGGCAGTACGTGCGTTTGGCAGTCAGAACAAGAGAAGAAAATAATCGCCTTATCAGCGCGCTAAAGGATATATTGTAAGGAATAGTGCTTTCAAATGTTTCTAAAAAAATACAATCCATCCGCGACGGTGGGTTGTATTTTTTTGTGGGGAGCCGATATAGATATTGAAGTCTAATGAGACTATGATTATGAACCATATATGAACACACGGAGGTGGCAGTTTATGGGCATTTCGGTTAGCTCTACAGGATATGCGAAACAGGGAAGTTACGCTACAGGTGCGGTATCACAGGACGTGAACAGTACAGAGAAGACAGATACAGAGAGAACGAATGCTACGGAGAATATCACATCTGCAGCAGTACAGGGTGCACCGGTGCAGACGAATGATGCGCTGAAGCAGGCATCACAGGCATCTTCTGAGTTCGATCAGAAGCGCGATGAGAAGCAGAATGAGCAGATCAGGAAGGCTGTATCTGAGATCAATAAGAAGGCCAATGGCACAGAAGCCATATTTGGCATTCATGACAAGACGAACCGTGTCACGATCAAGATAGTGGACAAGGAAACGAAGAAGGTCATCAGGGAGTATCCGCCAGAAGAGACTCTTGATATGATCGCAAAGGTCTGGGAGCTGGCCGGACTCATGGTAGATGAGAAGAAGTAAAGTGACAGCAGTCATTTTTTCATAATTAGGAGGAAAGCATATGTCAAGCCCAATCAGAATGACCGGACTTACATCAGGACTGGACACAGAGTCAATCGTCACAGCCCTTACATCCGGATATAAGTCAAAGGTAGATAAGTATAAGCAGCAGCAGACCAAGGTATCCTGGAAGCAGGATGCCTGGAAGGGTATCAATAAAAAGGTATACAGTCTCTACACATCGCTGGATTCGATGAGATTCTCTGCCAACTGGAGGATGCAGAAGGCTACTTCTTCAAATACATCGGTTGCGAACATCACATCGAATGGAAAGGCATTTACCGGATCACAGAAAGTAACTGTGGATAGTGTGGCTACAACCGCCAATCTCACAAGCGGACAGTTCGATTCAGGTGTCACAGGTTCTACTACTCTCGGAGAGCTTGGATATACAGACAAGGCCACAAAGATAAGCGTAAATGGCAAGGATATTGATGTCACAAGCAGTACCACGATCAATAAGTTCGTGAGTGATCTCCAGTCTGTCGCCGGACTTAATGCAAATTTCGATGAGACGAACAGAAGAATATATATAAGTGCCAGGAAGAGCGGATCAGCAGGTGATTTCGATTTCACAGGAGATACGAACGGAATCGATGTTCTTTCAAAGTTGAATCTGATAAGTTCATCAACTGGCAGCGATGGTAAGACAGTAAAGTCAGAAGCGGCTACGAAGAAATATGGCATTTTGCTTACTGGTATCACACTTAATGAGAATGGCGGACTTCCGGACACTGCCACTGCTACTCTGAGGACTAATATCGATAGTGTGGTGAAGACGTATGCCAATGCTGTTACTGAAGAGGCAGAGTATAAGGATCAGAAGGCAGCGCTTACCAAGGGACTGAATTATGCTAGCGTATATGGTCAGTTACACACCGACCTGGACAAGTACAATATTGATATAACAGATTCTGAGAATGCCTCGGATCTTGAAAGTCTTAATGTCGATAGCTCAAGCATATTCGTTGGCAAGGATGAATACAAGTATGATTCCACAAATGATATTTATGTCTCCGGCGAAGGTGATGACGCTAAGTATATAAAGAAATCTACCGAGGATGGCAAGACAGTCTACAGCTGGTACAAGAAGCAGCTTAAGGATGGATCGACAGATGAGTATGAATATGTTGCAGACACAGCCAACACGACTGCGCCGGATGCCAAGAACTTTACCGACTATGTGAAGAGCTCAAAGGCATATGTTTCAGTCTCAGCAGTAATGAAGAAAGACGATGCAGATGTCACAGACTCTGAAATCATCGACAAGGTGATGAGCATCAAGTCCAATTACATCCTTGCAAAAGGGTATGAGGATGACGCAAAGTCATCAGGTAAGACAGTAGCAGATGGTGATACAGCTGCTATAGTAGATCTGGTACAGAAGGCTTATGCAAAAGACGGAAAGGTCGATTCAGCCGTATCGGAGCTTACCAAGGCCCGTAATACAGCAAACGAAAATCTCACAACAGTTCAGAAGGAGTTGTCTGATAATGCCGTAGTAAAGGATCTGGCAGACGCATATACAAAGGATACGTCAGATGATAAGAAGACATATAATTCCAAGCTCGAGGAATTTGTTAACGACGTAAAGACCGCTTTTGACGAGCAGGCACAGATGAATACAGCAATGGAATCTGTTACCGGCGATAAGGCAGCTATTAAGAATGATGGAAAGGCTGCAAAGATTACAGTTGGTGGTGTTACCTATACTCAGGATTCTAACAATTTCTCGGTAAATGGTCTTTCAATCCAGGCTCTGTCAGAGGGTACTACTAATGTCACAGTAGCTACGGATACACAGGGTCTGTATGATAAGATCAAGAATTTCTTCTCTACATATAATGAAGTCATCAATGAGCTGACAGACAATTTCAATGCTGAGAGCTCCAAGGGGTATGACCCTCTGACTGATGATCAGAAGTCATCCATGAGTGATACTCAAGTAGAGAAGTGGGAGAAGAAGGCAAAGTCAGGCCTCCTGAGAAATGATTCAACACTCAACAGCATCATGAACACTATTACGAATACAATGCTGGGTTCTTATGAGATCAATGGAAAGAAGTACAGCCTCGCTACATTCGGTATCAAGACGAAGGGAATCCTGAATGCAGCAACGAACAGACAGTATGAGTATCATATAGATGGTGATGAGGATGATGAATCTGTAGCGTCGAATTCAGACAAGCTGATGTCAGCACTAACAGAGGATCCTGATTCAGTAATTGATTTCATGCAGAAGCTGACAAATGACCTCTATACGAATCTGGACAAGAAGATGAAGAGGACTTCAATGAAGTCGGCATATACCATCTACAATGACAAGGAGATGGCAAGTGAGTATTCGTCATATACATCTCTTATCAAGCAGTGGGAGACGAGGCTTTCGACAATGGAAGAGAGCTATTATACGAAGTTCTCCAAGATGGAGTCAACACTCTCGAAGCTTCAGAGCAGCACAAGTTCACTGACGAGTTCACTGAGCAGATGACAGTAGTATATAGTTAGATCAGGAGAAGATATTATGCTTAGGAATCCATACGCAGAATACAGAAACAGCCAGGTGATGACAGCATCGCCTGCAGAGCTCACACTGATGCTCTATGATGGCGCGATCAAGTTCGTAAATATCGCACACGACGCCATAGAGAAGGGCGAGATAGAGAAGGCCAATACGAATATCCAGAAGGCTTCAAATGTCATAGAGGAATTACAGAGCACCCTGAACCATAAGTATGCAGTAGCAGAAGATTTCGATAATGTATATAAGTACATCAGAGACAGGCTCCTTTGGGCAAATGTGCGAAAGGACAATGAGATACTTGAACAGGCAAAGGATGCCATCAATCAGATGCGTGATACCTGGAAGGAAGTCATGAGAGTGACAAATAACGGACAGAAAGTGAGTTGATCCGTAATGCAGGATGAAGCCTATGTGAAGATTCTCCGGGAATCACTCGAGAAGAAGGTAGAGCTGCTGAATCTGATCTCAAATGAGAATGAGATACAGAGCAGGGTTCTGTCGGATCCGAATGCGACACCGGATGAATTTCAGGCGACAATAGACAATAAGGACAAGTGGATCACAGATATATCGACTCTGGATAATGGTTTCTCGGCCATCTTCGAGAAGGTGAAGCCACTCCTGGAGAATCAGAAGTCGAAGTACCGTGATGAGATAGCGCGGATGAAGGATCTCGTGAGGCAGATCACAGATCTCACGACTCAGGTCGAGAAGCAGGAGAAGGAGAATTACCTCCTGGCTCAGCAGAAATTCGCCGGAGTCCGCAAGCAGGTCCAGAAGATCCGCAAGAGTCAGAGCGCAGTATCCACATACTATAAGTCAATGAATGGATCTGGCTATGATGCCCAGTTCCTTGACAGCACGAACTGATATCACAGGATGTGAGGGATATATTCCTTCACATCCTTTTTGCATAGCAGGGGAAAGGAACTGGAATAGAGGGGCTTTCGAAGCACCTTGAGATATTTTTTGAAAAAATTGAGAAAAGGGGGTTAATAAAAAAGCAGAGGCTCCGATATAGTAAGTGTAAACAAAGAAAGGCAATCTGGTATGGGATCCTTTCTTTAACATACTACACGGCACCAAGGATGGTGCAGGAAATTCAAGGAGGAAATGAATTATGGTAGTACAGCACAACATGCAGGCCGCAAACTCAAATCGTATGCTCGGAATCACAACGAGTGCACAGGCTAAGAGCACAGAGAAGCTCTCAAGCGGCTACAGGATCAACAGAGCTGCAGATGATGCAGCAGGACTCGCTATCTCAGAGAAGATGAGAAGCCAGGTAAGAGGACTTGACAGAGCATCAACAAATGCTCAGGATGGTATCTCAGTAGTACAGTCAGCCGAGGGTGCTCTGAATGAGGTTCATTCAATACTTCAGCGTATGAATGAGCTTGCTACACAGGCAGCCAATGACACCAATACTTCACAGGACAGAAGTCAGATCAAGCTCGAGATCAACCAGCTGACCTCAGAGATCGACCGTGTAGCATCTACTACACAGTTCAATACGATGAATCTTCTTGATGGTACATTCACCGGAAAGAACCTTCAGGTAGGATCACTTTCAGGACAGAACATTCAGCTCGGTATCTCACTTATGAGCGCTAAGGGACTTGGACTTGTTGGAGGTGTCACAGATACACCAGATCAGACATATTCGGCAGTAAAAGCTTCAGAGCTTTTAGCTACGAAGGGTGATATTGACGGTAAGCTGAGCATGGGTGAAGTCAAAGATGAGGACGGATTCCAGGCTGCCGGTAAGTCTATGGCGAGAATCCAGAAGGCTATCGATACAGTTTCGACCCAGAGAGCAAAGCTTGGTGCTATCCAGAACAGACTTGAGCACACCATCGCAAATCTTGACAATATTTCTGAGAACACCCAGTCTGCTGAGTCACGTATCAGAGATACAGATATGGCAAAAGAAATGGTTACCTACAGCAAGAACAACATCCTCGCACAGGCAGGACAGTCAATGCTTGCTCAGGCCAACCAGAGCAATCAGGGAGTACTTTCACTCCTTCAGTAATACATTTACTGAAATATCTGAGATTAAAAGAACCGTCAGGTCATACCGCCTGGCGGCTCTTTTCGTTTATGGACGCGGGAAAAGAGGACAATATGCATTTTTCATATGAATATTTCAGGCCGGAAATACGAGAAGGCTTCTATGTGGATGGAGCGATGAAAAGGATGTGGGCATCCGAACTCCAGGTTCTTGTAGATGTATTTGATAAGGTATGCAGGAAACATGATATAAAGTGGTTTATAGACTGGGGGACTCTGCTCGGAGCAGTCAGGCACAAGGGATACATACCATGGGATGATGATATTGATGTAGCTATGCTCAGGGAAGATTATATCAGATTCCAGTCAGTGATGAATGAGGAATTCCCTGAGGGCTATACCTGCATCACCTATCAGAATCCGGAACTCAATAACTGGGATGTCCTGACACGAGTTGTAAACCATAGCTCGGACTGCCTTAATGAGACCTTCCTGAAGAACAATTGCAACTGCCCATATCCAGCTGGAGTTGATATATTCCCACTGGATTATATACCGGATGATCCTGAAGAGGAAGAACTGTATAAGAGTCTCTGCCAGATGATGATAGCAGCAATCGGGCTTAAGGAAGGACTTAATGATCCGTGGAATGAAGCAGCAAAGACTGTCAAAAAGGGAATCGAAGAGCAGATCGGATATCATTATCATGACGGGGAGAGTGCTGAGGTCCAGAGCTTCAGACTCGCTGAGGCTGTATTTGGTATGTATGGGAAGGATGATCATTGCAGCAGGGTATCAGAAGTAGTAAACTGGTCAAGAGGAAAAATGGAGACATTCAAGACTGAATGGTTTAACGACCCTATACAGCTGCCTTTTGAAGGAGTGATGCTGCCATCGTGTTCAGATCCGGGCGGATTCCTTAGAGCTGAATATGGTGACAGCTATATGACGCCTGATCGAGATTTTCCAACACATGGCTATCCGTTCTATAAAGGAATGATAGAACATATGATAAGTGCCATAGGATATGATCCGGTATACTATCATATAGATGATCGGGGTATGGCGGAGCTGGAGAAGCAGTTATATAAAGAAGTTGTCTCTGATAGTAGAGGCAGGGTTCTTTTTATTGTTCCAAAGTTCAGAGACTGGAAGTATCTCGAATGGTATTACGACAAATGTCTAGATGATGGTGCAGAGGTCGAAATAATGCCTGTACCGTTTTATGACTGTGACTTCTACAGGAATCCATTGCACGAGAATTATGAATATGATCTGTTCGACAAGGGACTTCCACTGGTTGATTACAAAAGTATTCCGGCCATTTCCGGGAAATATGATGAGATTGTATTTTCATTTCCATATGACAGATACAATGCTACAGAGCTGATAGATATGAAGTATTTCGCATCGGAGCTGAGAAAGGCAACAGCGAAGCTGACATATATTTCTCCTTTTGAGATAGATGAAGACAATGCACTTACAGACAGGGATCAGGAGATGATGAGATGCTACGTGACTGTTCCTGGAACTATATATGCTGATACTATATATGTGCAGTCAGAGACAGTAAAGCTTTCATATATTAAGCGAATAATGGCTACATATGATGAGGAAATCGTGAAGAACCCATCACTTCGTGCACAGATATCCAGAAAATCCATGAAGAAAATTTTCTGGAAAAAAATTAAAGTAAGGGGTTAATAAAAAGCACCACTGGTCGATATAGTAAGTATAAACAAGAAGAAGGGCTCTCCGGTACAGGATCCCTTTAGTACATACTACGACGCATCAAGGATGGTGCAACGGATTCAAGGAGGAAATGAATTATGGTAGTACAGCACAATATGCAGGCCGCAAACTCAAATCGTATGCTCGGAATCACAACGAGTGCACAGGCCAAGAGCACAGAGAAGCTCTCAAGCGGCTATAGGATCAACAGAGCAGCAGATGATGCAGCGGGACTCGCTATCTCAGAGAAGATGAGAAGCCAGGTAAGAGGACTTGACAGAGCATCAACAAATGCCCAGGATGGTATATCAGTAGTACAGTCAGCAGAGGGTGCCCTGAATGAGGTTCATTCAATACTTCAGCGTATGAATGAGCTGGCTACACAGGCAGCAAATGATACTAATACCACTCAGGACAGAAGTCAGATCAAGCTCGAGATCAACCAGCTGACATCAGAGATCGACCGTGTAGCATCTACTACACAGTTCAATACGATGAATCTTCTTGATGGTACATTCACCGGAAAGAATCTACAGGTTGGAGCTCTTTCAGGACAGAACATCGAGCTCGGCATTTCCCTTATGAGTGCGAAGGGACTTGGACTTTATGGAGATGAAACGACTCCTAGCCAGACTTATACAGCCGTTACTAAGAGTGATCTTGAAGATGAGGATACTGCCAAGACAACAAAACTTAATGTCGGTGAGAAAAAGGATTCAAACGGATTCCAGCAGGCCGGCGAGGTAATGAAGAGAGTTCAGAAGGCTATTGATACAGTCTCTACACAGAGAGCCAAGCTCGGAGCTATTCAGAACCGTTTGGAGCACACAATTGCGAACCTCGACAATATTTCAGAGAATACACAGAGTGCCGAGTCACGTATAAGAGATACAGATATGGCAAAAGAGATGGTTACCTACAGCAAGAACAACATCCTTGCACAGGCAGGACAGTCAATGCTTGCTCAGGCAAATCAGTCGACACAGGGAGTGCTTTCACTCCTTCAGTAATCTATTTACAAGATTTATATATGACAGGAGACAGGACTTCAGGTTTTATTACCTGGAGTCCTTTTATTTATACATCATTATGAATACAAATACATACACAGAAGGTCTTGTATCCGTCATTATTCCTACGTATAATAGAAGAAAAGTGCTTGAGAAATCGGTCAGAAGTGTTATGGAACAGTCTTATGATAATCTGGAGATCCTGATTGTGGATGACCGGTCTACTGACAATACCAGAATACTAGTTGATGAGCTTTCTAAAGAGGATCGAAGAATCAGATATATTTTAAACGATGGAGATAAGGGTGCTTCAGGTGCAAGGAATAAAGGCATTTTTAAAGCTGTAGGTGAATATATAGCATTTGAGGATTCGGATGATTATTATGTACCGGATAAGATTGAGCAGCAGTTGGAACTTCTGAATAGCAATAAGAATTGTGGCTTTTGCTACTCAAGATTCAGAAAATACATAGAGGATGGGAGATATTACATAGTTCCAGGTATAGAAATGACTGCAGAGTCTTTGGCAGGAAATATTATACATCAGATGATGGTTGACAATGTAGTAGGATGTCCTACGTTGATGGTAAGGCATAATATCATGGATGAGATTGGTGGGTTTGATACTCACTTCAGGGCGTTATAAGACTATGATCTTGCTATTAGGCTGGCAAAAAGAAGTGATGCGGCATTTTCCGACAGAGAGTTGGTTTATTCACCTTACACTTGTGAAGGAGTTTCTACTAATCCCATGAACGACCTGAGTGCCAGACTTATGCTCATATTAAAATATAAGAGGCTGTATATTGAGACTGGCACACTAAATCATAGCATGGAAAGAGTTCTGGCTGATGCACAGGATATAGGTTTATTAGATCAGATTGTCCCGATTTTGGAGAAAATAATCAGTTAAATCATGGATTTGAAGAGTATATTATCGGAAATAGAATTAAGTGAATCTGAGAAGAAGGGTATCCATCAGCTTGAATGTGATGCCTATACAGGAAATAATGATTTCGTATGGCAGTGTGAATGTTTTCTGATCGGCTGGCTGAAGGATAAGCTGGTGTCCGCTGGAAGACTGGATGCTGCGGTTCTTGCTGTGCTGGGAGATCAGATACAGGAGAGGATGCCGTTTCTGCAGGAGATGCTGATTGGCCAGAGTGAGACATACCATGATTTCATACAGAGAGTAAGTCCTTATCTTATGTATATGGGGGATAAAATCTGCTATGGTGCGCTGAAGTCGTTTTCAATAGAGCTTGGAAAGGCACTGGAGAAGGCAGGATATCAGGTGATATATGTACAGAATAAGGATATGACAAGAGAGTTTTTCGCTTCTATTGCCGGCAGAACCTTCAGAGGTCTGATAGCTTTTCAGAATCCGTCATTTACACTAAAGACAACAGATGGCAGATATCTGCACGATCTGGTGGATACACCTCTGTACTGGATGGATTTTGACAATCCATGCTGGTATGGCAGCTATATCAGGGATATGCCACAGAAGACGAAATTCCTGTGCGTGGATAGATACTATGTATCATATATTCGGAATATACAGCACAGGACTGCATTCTTTTTTCCGCCAGCAGCAGATCCATCAGATATATCCTCACTTTTGTATGATGATTTTGTGATCAGGAAGCGGGAAATGGTTGTATATCCGCTGACCTTTGTCGGGACGTGCTCTGACAGGCTGGATGAGAATCTTGCTATTATACATCAGCAACAGCCGACGCTTTACCCTCTGGCACTGGAATATGTGGATAGGATGATTGCAGAGTATGACAAGCCACAGGATGTTGTACTCGCAGAATTACTATCCGATGTCGGTATTATGCAGAAATATTTCAACAGATCTGAGCCGTTCACAGACGAGGAGTTTGATCAGTTTCTACAGTCGTGGGCATTTATTGGAAAGGATGTAGTGCATCATCTAAGAAAGAAGGTTGTAAGGACTATTCTGGATGCCGGGATAGAACTCCATGTGTTCAGCGATACATTCGAAGAGTTCAGTGATTATACGAATCTGCATATTCATCCAAGTGTGGATTATGAGGAGACATCCGATATTTACAGAAAGTCACTTATCTCCCTTAACGTGATGACAGGACATAAGGCAGGATTTACTGAGCGTATCGCAAATAGTATGCTGTGCGGAGCGCTGTCATTTACAGAGGGGACAGAATATATCGATGAAGAATTCTGTGAGGGTGTGGATATAGAGACATTCAGACTCACGAATGATGATATTGCGGGAATTCCTGATAGGATTAAGGCACTTCTTTCGGATGAGGATGCTATACTACGAATAGCATACCGTGGAATGAGGAAGGCTCTACAGGATCATACCTGGGATAAGCGTGTCGAAGAATTCAATGATATGTTCTACCGTAGTCATACATCTGCATGAGAGGCACAGTAACCATAGAGCTCACTAAATAGAGACGCATTATCTTCATTATTGCAGAAGTCTGTATATGTCCTTATCCAGCTGTTCCTGAAGCATAGTTCAGAGGCTTCCTGTATTTCGTTTTGAGAGATCAACTCCTGTAATCCGGTTCTGAACCGCTCATATACAGTTGTGAAGTCACCTTTTCTCAAAGCAGTAGCTATTTCATACGGAACATCTGAATAATCCGACCAGTGTTCGAGCAGTCTGTCAGCATACTCTGCATTTGAAGGGTCATTGAAATTCAGATTGATAAGTCCGTCTACTGAGCCAAGCAGCGGGTAGAAATTTGTCTCAGAACGGACGGCATCCCTACGGTACTCGCTGTAGCATTCGGGCAGTGATCTGTTGATCAGTGGCCAGTAATATCCGAAAACCTGCAGACCGACATTTGTCTTTGTCCAGCCGCTCGATGCGTTGTGGTCATAGTGCAGGGCGTTGCTACCTTTTCCACGCCGGAGGCATGAGATAACAGGCCTCTTCAATTCGGACAGATAGTGAAAAAGTGCTAATGTATGCGGAAAGTAACTGCGTCCATTCACAAAGTATCTGTCTACTATAGTGCCTTTGTCAAAGGAATGCAGGATTGTGTCCGCGTTGTATATGGTGTTTTCGATGCTGGTTGCACACCAGGCCAGATCTCTATAGAATTCTCCGGCTGAGGTATATGTGTCAGTATATCTGTATGGCTTGAATATATCCGAGGTATGCTTCGCAGTGATTTCCAGTACATCACATCCTTCGATAAGCCTCTGATAGATATTAAGCATAAGGGCTGCATCTGGAAATGCCCGGTCCTTGATGGGCCATATATATCTGTATGAGTGGTCATAAAAGCTCTTGTCAAAGGCTGTGAGAAATTTGATTTCAACGGATAATTCGGATGGGAATCGCTTGTAGTATATATGGCTGCATTTTTCCTGATGAGTTCTTACTATCTGCTCGGTCTCATTATCAGGGCTTGAATCAAAGTAGTATATATCAAATCCAAGGTCTGATATATACTTCTCCCATTCAGACAGTACATGATCTACTACCTGTGGATGCCTGTATGTCATTACAGTTACTGCAAGAAATCTGTTCTGGCTCATATCAGATGTCCTCCCGTTAATTGATTTTCCTATGTAGAAGTATCATAAAAATAGCATAAGACTGGCTGATTTTCAACCATAGAAATTTAACACAGCGGTGGTGGATTATGATATAATAGAAGTAACGTCCGTGACGGCGTGGTCATCGCATGATGCGTGTCATGTCTGGTGCGGACGGTGATAGAAGTTGTTGAAAGAGAAGCAGAGGCTTTTCTATGGCGAAGCTTACGCAAAATATGGAGAGGGAACATAGTTCATGAAAGTAGTATTACTGGCCGGTGGTGCCGGCACGAGAATTTCAGAAGAGAGCACTTTTAAACCGAAGCCGATGATAGAGATCGGTGGGATGCCGATACTCTGGCATATCATGAAGGAGTATTCGTACTACGGATTCAATGAGTTCATTATCTGTGCAGGGTACAAGCAGCACATGATAAAGGAGTGGTTTGCGGACTACTACCTGTACACATCGGATATCACCTTTGACTTCACAGAGGGTAATGACATGATAGTCCATGACAAGAAGACGGAGCCGTGGAAAGTGACTATCGTGGACACCGGGCTTGACACGATGACAGGTGGCCGTCTGAAGCGGGTACAGAAGTACATTGGCGATGAGACGTTTATGTTGACCTATGGTGATGGTGTATGCGATGTGAATATCGCTGATCTCCTTGATTTCCATAGGAAGCACGGGAAGACAGCGACTCTTACATCCGTGATCCTCGAAGAAGAGAAGGGACATCTCGATATTGCTTATGACAATTCAGTCCGTCATTTCCGTGAGAAGAATAAGGCAGATAGCCAGCCGATAAATGCCGGATATATGGTGTTCGAGCCGGAGATTTTTTCCTATCTGAAGGATGACAGTACGGTGCTCGAGAAGGAGCCTCTGGAGAGGCTGGCGTCCGAGGGTGAGCTGATGTCATACAGGCATCACGGCTTCTGGCAGTGCATGGACACCCTGCTCCAGAAACAGAAGCTCGAGGAGCTGTGGAGATCAGGAAAGGCCCCGTGGAAGATATGGGAATGAACAAACTGTTATCTTTTTATAGAAATAAAAGAGTGCTCGTGACCGGGCATACCGGTTTCAAGGGCACCTGGCTTACGAGTACACTGCTTCGTGCAGGGGCTGAGGTGTGCGGATATTCGCTTGGTGTGCCGACTGCACCGGGACTGTATGATATCGCTGATGTTACATCAGGAATACGGGATGTACGCGGAGACATCAGAGACCTCGATCATCTGCAGAGGGTATTCACAGAGTTCAGGCCGGAGATCGTTTTTCATCTGGCGGCGCAGCCGATAGTGCGCGAGTCATACAGGAATCCGGTATATACGTATGAGACGAATGTGATGGGGACGGTGAATGTGCTCGAATGTATCAGGCAGACGGATTCAGTGAGGTCAGCTGTGATCATCACGACAGACAAGGTATATAAGAATAATGAATGGGTCTGGGGATATAGGGAGGATGAGCCTCTCGATGGCTTCGATCCGTATTCGAATTCGAAGTCATGTGCAGAGCTGGCGGTGCATTCGTATAGGAATTCATTTTTTCAGAAGGATGATACACCTGCAGTCTCGACTGCCCGTGCAGGAAATGTGATAGGCGGAGGCGATTTCGCCTCTGACCGTATCATACCTGACTGTGTGAGAGCTATGGAATCGGGTAATGGTGTAATTGAAGTCAGAAATCCTTTTTCCACGAGGCCATATCAGCATGTGCTGGAGCCGCTTGCCGCATATATGATGATAGCGGAGAAGCAGTGGGAGGACAGGCAGTATGCTGATTACTACAACGTAGGCCCGGATGACTGCGACTGCGTGACGACTGGAGATCTCGTGAGCCTTTTCTGCAAGAAGTGGAATCAGGATCTGAGTGATGGCCTGCCACGGGCTTCATGGGAATCACATGCTGAGACAGATGCTGTGCATGAGGCATCATTCCTGAAACTCGACAGCTCGAAGATCAAGAGTGTGATTGGATACAGACCAAGATGGCATATTGATGAGTGCATGGAGAAGACGGTTATTTTTTCAAAAAGATATCTGACGGACGCGAAGGGCATCCCGGATGAGATGGACAGGGAGATAGAGGAATATTTCAATGTGGAACAGTGAGCAGGAAGCGAGAGAAGAGATAAAGGATCTGGTCGGGCAGTATTATCATCAGTTCAAGGCACAGGAGATGGATCATAGTGATTTCAGGCCTGGAGACAGGATTTCGTATTCAGGCCGTGTCTATGATGAGAAGGAGATGCAGGCACTGACGGATGCCATGCTTGACTTCTGGCTTACGACAGGCAGGTTCGCTGATGAGTTCGAGAAGAGGTTCGCAGAGTGGATCGGTGTGAAATATGTGCATCTTGTGAATTCCGGCTCGTCCGCCAATCTCATAGCCTTTTCAGTGCTGACTGCTCCAGAGCTTGGAGAATGCCGGATAAAAAAGGGTGATGAGGTGATCACGGTTGCCTGCGGATTCCCGACGACGATCAACCCGATCATACAGTATGGAGCAGTACCTGTATTTGTCGATGTGACGATACCTCAATACAATATAGATGTGACGAGGCTCGAAGAGGCATATGATCCGGAGAAGACGAAGGCAGTCTTTCTGGCACATACGCTGGGGAACCCCTTTGATATCCGAGCTGTGCAGGATTTCTGCGACAGGCATCAGCTCTGGCTCATTGAGGACAATTGTGATGCACTGGGCTCTGAGTATATGATTGACGGGGTGACTAAGTACACAGGTACCTGGGGTGATATAGGAACTTCATCCTTTTACCCGCCGCATCATATGACGATGGGTGAGGGAGGAGCAGTCTATACGGACAATCCTCTGCTGCATCGTCTGATCCTTTCATACCGTGACTGGGGCCGTGACTGCTACTGCCCGTCGGGCCATGACAATACCTGCGGTCACAGATTCGATGGAGACTATGGTGAGCTGCCGCATGGCTATGATCATAAGTACACCTACAGTCACTTTGGCTACAATCTGAAGGTGACTGAGCTGCAGGCTGCTATAGGAGTGGCGCAGCTGGAAAAATTTCCATCATTTATCGAAAAGAGAAAGCATAACTGGGCATGCCTGCGTGAAGCGCTCTCAGACGCGCAGGATCGTATCATACTCCCTGAGCCGGCAGGCTTCTCAGATCCTTCATGGTTCGGTTTCCTGATCTCAGTCCGCCCGGAAAGCGGCCTCGACCGCAATCAGGTGCAGCGATTCATCGAGGATCACAATATCCAGACGCGGCTTCTTTTCAGCGGAAACATAATAAAGCAACCGTGTTTCGACGATATAAGAGGTACAGATACATACAGAGTCTCAGGTAAACTTGATAATACAGACTTCATTATGAATAATACCTTCTGGGTCGGAGTCTACCCTGGGATGACGGATGAGATGATAGATTATATGGCGGAAGTAATAAAGGAAGCAGTGAAATGAAGCAGAGATTTCTCCTTGACTGTACGTTGAGGGATGGTGGATATATCAATGACTGGGAATTCGGTCATGACAATATTGTGAATATTTTCGAGCGTGTGGTGAAGTCCGGTGTCGATGTGATCGAGATAGGCTTTCTGGATGACAGGCGACCGTTTGATATCAACCGGAGTATCATGCCGGATACGGACAGTGTTCAGAAGATATATGGCAGGCTCGACAGAAAGAATACGATGGTAGTCGGGATGATCGATTACGGTACCTGCGATATTTCTCATGTGAGTGAGTGCAGGGATTCTTACCTGGATGGTATCAGAGTCATCTTCAAGAAAGATAAGATGCATCCGGCAATGGAATTCTGCAGACAGCTGATCGAAAAAGGATACAGGGTATTCTCACAGTTGGTGTCAGTTTCAAGCTATAGTGATGATGAACTGTGCGAAGTCGTAGGACTTGCAAATGACATTCATCCGTATGCACTGTCGATGGTTGATACATATGGGCTTCTGAATCCTGAATCCCTGACTCATATCATGGGGATAATCGATGAGAATCTGGACAGGGATATATGTCTTGGATTCCACGCACATAATAATTTCCAGTTGGGATATATCAATGCAATGACAGTTCTTGAGAGTGATATTGACAGGAATGTGCTCGTGGACGGGTCACTCTATGGAATGGGGAAGAGCGCCGGGAATGCTCCTCTGGAACTTATTGCCATGAGCATGAATGAGAAGTTCGGGAAGGACTATGATGTCTCAGAGATGCAGGAGGCAATAGTCACGAGTATTCTTGACATTCAGAAGAGATCGCCGTGGGGATATCAGCTGTTCTACTATATCGCAGCAGCGAATAAGGTGCATCCGAATTATGTCTCGTACCTGATGAATAAGCGGACATTATCGGTCACGGAGATTAATGAGATCCTGCAGAAGATTCCTGAGGAAGAGAAGCTTTCCAAGAATATGGAAATGATAGAGCAGATGTATCTCGACTTCCAGAAAAAAGAATGTGATGATACTTACGACATAAAGCGTCTTGCAGATGAATTAAGAGGGAAGGATATTCTCGTACTTGGACCGGCACCGAATATCGTAAAGCAGAAAACACGGATAGACAGCTATATCAGGCAGAATCATCCGGTAATAATTTCTATTAATTATATACCGGATGAGATCACACCTGACTACATTTTTATCACGAACAATAGCAGATATCTACAGCTTGCAACGAAGCTGTCGGATCATCGTGATATAAGGCAGATCGCTTCATCGAATCTCACGAGAACAGACGGAGACTTCGATTATGTGGTCAATTACAGTGCACTGATTGATGAAAAGGCCGAGTTCCCGGACAACTCCATGTGCATGCTGTTAAGGCTTCTCGAAAAGGCAGGAGTGAAAAAGGTAAGTCTGGCCGGATTTGATGGATATACGGCTGACAGCATCAACTATTATGATGAAGATAAAGAGTATGATTTTCTGAAAGAGAAGGCAGATTATCTGAATGAGTATGGAAAAACCTTCTTTAAAGAGATGGCAGATAAGATAAAAGCTGAGTTTGTGACTGACTCACATTATGAGGAAATAGAATGATCATACATTCACATACTAAGGACTACACAGTAGATATATCGCAGGACTTTGAGCCGGTGCTTTCACTGAAGGCGGAGCCTGATACCTTTTTTGTAATAGATAAGGTGCTCTTCGACCTGTATCACGAGAAGCTGTTTGACAGAATCCCGGAGAAGCAGAGATATATTCTCGAGGCGACCGAGGAAAATAAGACGATAGATTCCGCTATGAGGATATGCGAGATCATGACGGAGATACCCGCGAAAAGGAACGCCAGGCTTGTATCATTTGGAGGCGGAATCATTCAGGATATTACAGGATTCGTGGCAAATGTGCTGTACCGTGGCATACACTGGACATTTTTCCCGACCACGCTTCTTGCTGCCTGTGACAGCTGTATCGGCGGGAAGACATCTCTCAACTACAAGGGTTTCAAGAATCTGCTCGGGACTTTTTTTGCCCCTGATGAGATCCATATCTGCACACCATTTTTCCAGACGCTTTCAGAAAGAGATTTTGAGAGCGGACTTGGAGAGGTGGTGAAGTTCAATGTTATGGAGGGGGAGACCGGCATCAGGAATATGGAAGAGAATATTGATGCGCTTCTCGCGAGAAGGGAAGACAGAATTGATGAGTTCGTCAGACACTCGCTCTCCTTCAAGAAAAAATATATCGAGGAGGATGAATTCGACAGGGGCATAAGGATTCATCTGAACTTTGCCCATACCTTCGGCCATGCCTATGAAGTGATGAGTGAATATGAGATTCCACATGGAACGGCTGTTGCAATGGGGACAGTTACTGCAAATCGTATTTCACTAGCGAGAGGATGGCTGACTGAGGATAAGGTAGAGCGGGTAGAAGCAATCTTATGGAAGATAATACATATTGACGTGAAGCACATTGACGTGGATATGGATGAGGTCATTGCAGCCATTCATAAGGACAAGAAGCAGACTGACAGCAATATCACCGCAGTTCTGATGAAGGATGATATGAAGCTTAATGTAGTTCATGATGTGACACGGGATGAAATAGAAGATGCCATCAATTATCTATTTGACAATCTGAGAAAGAGGCTTGCATGAAGCAGAAGGTATCAGACTATATAGCTGATTTTCTGGTGAGTCATGGGATCAGCAATGTATTTACCGTGGTAGGTGGCGGCTCAATGCATCTGAATGATTCATTTGGACATCATCAGGGTCTTACCTGCATATACAATCACCATGAGCAGGCATCAGCAATGGCAGCCGAAGCGTATTACAGAGTGGACCGGAATATGGCTGCAGTATGTGTCACGAGCGGTCCCGGTGCGATCAATGCACTGAATGGAGTGACCGGAGCCTATCAGGATTCGATACCGATGATCGTCTTTTCGGGACAGGTAAAAACTGAGCTCACTGTGAGAAACAGCGGACTTCACTTACGGACTCTTGGTGGGCAGGAATTCGATATTGTATCAGCACTTTCAGAAATGACGAAGTATGCAGAAATGATCACTGATCCTGCTGATATCAGGTACTGTCTTGAGAAAGCATATCATACGGCAATCAGTGGCAGACCGGGCCCATGCTGGCTTGATATCCCGCTTGATGTGCAGGGAGCCTTCGTTGAAACTGATGACCTGAGAGGATACAAGGCTTCTGAAGCTGAAAAAAATATAAGTATCCTGAAGGATGCTGTAAGAATTGTTGCAGATAAAATAAGCCATGCCAGCAGACTGGTGATCTATGCTGGGAATGGTATCAGAATAGCTGGTTCGGAGTCACTTCTTCATCAGGTTGCGGAGAAATACCGGATACCGGTTGTGACATGCTGGGACAGTATAGATCTGATGGATAGTGATGATCCTCTGACTGCCGGACGCGGTGGTACAATGGGAGACCGTGCAGGTAATTTTGCTGTGCAGAACAGTGATCTGCTGATCGCAGTTGGCAGCAGGCTGAATATATATCAGGTCGGTTACAACAAGGATACCTGGGCCAGAGCAGCGTACAAGGTGGCCGTGGACATTGACCCGGAGGAGCTTAAGAAGCCGACTATAGCGATAGATCTGCCTGTAGTAGCTGATGCAGGAGATTTCCTGCAGGCGATGCTTGATGCTGAATATGAGAAGAAAGATTTTTCAGCGTGGATACAGCAGTGCAATGAATGGAAAGAAAAATATCCTGTGGTCTCAGAAAAGCAGAAGGCGCAGACAGGCAAAGCAAATGTATATGCCTTTATTGACTATCTGAGCCGCTCACTTCCTGATGGTTCTATCACTGTCGTAGCAAACGGCTCGGCAAGTGTAGTCGGGAGTCAGACATGGCATGTAGGACACGGACAGAGATTCATCATGAACTGTGGCCTGTCATCAATGGGGTATGAGCTGCCTGCTGCCATAGGCGCATGTGTTGCAAATGACAGGAAAGTAGTCAACTGCATTGCCGGTGATGGCAGCATAATGATGAATCTTCAGGAGCTCCAGACAATTGTTACGAACCGCCTGCCGATACATATTTTTCTGATAAATAACAGTGGCTATCATCAGATCAGGCAGACCCAGAATAATATCTTTCACGATGGTCTCGTAGGGGTCGGACCAGAGAGCGGGGATCTCGGATTCCCGGACTGGGAGAGGCTGATGTATGCTTTTGGTATTCCGTATTATAGAATTTCTGAGAATAAGGACTTTGACACCGTAATACCGCAGATGATCAGTGAGACGTCGTACTGCTTCTGCGAAGTCATATGCGATACAGAGCAGAAATTCGAACCTAAGTCGGCGACAAAGAAGCTCCCGGATGGCACATTGGTTTCCCCGCCACTCGAGGACATGGCACCATTCCTGTCGCGGGAAGAACTGAAGAGCAATATGTATATAGATTTAGTGGATGAATAGATATGGGTAAACTAGATGGTAAAGTGGCACTTGTGACCGGTGGTACTTCGGGAATCGGGAAAGCTATTGCTGATCTGTTTCAGGAGGAGGGAGCCAGTGTCACAGTTGTTGGTAGAAACAAATATGCCGGGCAGGTGGCTGTTGATAATGGAAGGAATTTCCTGAAATGTGACGTTGCAAAACCTGACGAAATAGACAGGTTAGCTAAGGCTGTAAAGCTACAGTGTGACAGGCTTGATATTCTAGTGAATTGTGCCGGTATCTGGCAGACATACATACTGGAAGACATTACACCAGAGAACTATAAGCAAGTATTTGATACAGATACTGGGAGTGTGATTTTTATGACAAAGGCATTTATGCCAATGCTCATACAGTCACATGGGAATATCATTAATGTAGCATCAATAGGTGGTCTGCAGTCGCATATAGCCGGTAGAAGCCAGTATCTGTATGGTGCCGCAAAGGCAGCTACCATTCAGTTTTCACAGCTATGTGCTCTTAATTATGCACCAGACGTCAGGGTTAACTGTCTGATTCCCGGGCCTACTGACACACCTATCTATCATAATAGAGATTTTTCATGGGTACCTGATCAGATACCGATGGGAACTCTTGGTGAGCCGCAGGATGCTGCCGGTGCAGCACTTTTTCTTGCTACATCAGAATATATTACAGGGGCAATGCTGACAGTCGATGGAGGAGCATCACTTAAATAATGGTTCAATTACGGCATACAGGACTTTATGTTGCAGACCTTGACCTGATGGAGAATTTCTATAAAGAGGTATTTGGTATGCATACCATCTGCTCACATCAGATACAGAAGGATGATCTCATAAACGGTCTTCTTGGAAATTCAGACGCAGAGATAATGGTATCAAAGCTGATTACAGATCAGGGAAGACAGAGCGGAACAGATGATATGCTTGAACTCGTACATGTAGTATTACCATCCGATCATGTGACAGAACCATCAGTATCCTCAATATGGGAATCAGGTACCATGCATCTGGGATTTGGTGTAGACAGTGTGCAGGATACGGCAGCGAAATTAATTGAAAACGGTGGACAAAAAGTGACAGAAATCCATGAAATGTCAAATGGGAAGTCCTGTGGATTCTTTGAAGATCCCGAGGGCAACTACATTGAACTGATTAGTTCAATGTGAATATGGAGGAGGTTGTAATGGGAATGTATTTAAATTCACGTACAGAAGGCTTTGAAAGAGCACTTCGATCAGAGATATTTGTTGATAAGACCGAGATGATCGGGTATCTGAATACTGTTGTCGGTACCAATCAGAGCTATGTAAGCGTGTCAAGACCGAGACGTTTCGGAAAGACGATGGCTACCAATATGATAGCTGCATATTATGGTCATGAGGCAGATAGCAGGAAATTGTTTGAGCCATTGAAGCTGGCAAAAAATGTGGATGGCTGGGACAGATATCTGAACAAATTTGATGTAGTAAGTATTGTCACTACTGATTTTTTTGGTGATTCGGATAATGTCGATGATTTTCTTGACTATATGACAGATGAAGTGACTACAGAGCTGATGGAGGCATACCACGATATACGATATGATAAGCGTATAAATCTTCGCACAGTTATAGACAAGATTTATAATCAGACCGGACACCAGTTCGTAATTATAGTTGATGAATGGGATGCTATTTTTCGTATCTGGAAAAATGATAATGAAGGTCAGGTGAAGTACCTGGATTTTCTCCGTTCATGGCTGAAGGACAAGCCATATGTAGCGCTGGCATATATCACAGGTATTCTTCCAATCAAGAAATATGGTGAGCATTCAGCTCTTAATATGTTCGATGAATATTCCATGATAGCACTTATGCAGTTGGCTCAGTACACAGGTTTTACGGATGATGAAGTCAGAGAACTATGTGATAAGTACGGAAGAAATTATGATGAGATAAAGGACTGGTATGATGGATATATAGTAAGTGATATAAACCCACCTGATCCGAACTATTTTGACCAGGAAAGAGGGCTTTCTCTAAACGCAAAAAAGTACTCCATATACAGTTCGCTATCTGTTGTGAAAGCATTACGTAATGGAGTTGTCGCTAATTACTGGAATAGTACCGAGTCATATGTCGCATTGGCAGACTATATCTGTATGGATTTTGATGGATTGAAAGATGTTGTCGCTCTTCTGATGGATGGTGGAAGAGTAAAGATAAATATTTCTACATATCAGAATGATATGACAACGTTTAGCAGTCGTGATGATGTACTTACATTGCTGATTCATCTTGGCTACCTGGGATATGATGAGGACACAGGTGAAGTATTTATCCCCAATAAGGAAATACTTCAGGTATTCAGGGATTCAACGAAGACAGATGATTGGACTCCGGTATTTGATGTGTTCAGCAAATGCAGATATGGCATATATCCCAGCACCGAAGTACGTTTATAAGCCGGCACTTGTCATAGAGTTAAAATATAATAAGGATGCTGATACAGCAGTGAATCAGATAAAAGACAGGAATTACCCACAACGCCTGGAACATTATAAGGGGAATATTCTGTTGGTTGGAATCAACTATGACAAGGGAATAGAAAATACATCTGACGAATTTAAACACCATACCTGTAAGATTGAGAAGGCGTAATAGCAGGTGTGATTGAAGCTGATAATAGAAGTAATTGTTCTGGAGAAGTTTAACCATGAAATTTGGAAATCTGATAATGAATACAACTGGTATGAGGAATATTGGGGATGATGTCCAGATACTGGCAATAGAGCATCTATATGACTATATGGGCATAAAGCAAGAGCAGAGAGTAAGAATTCCATTGACGGAATTAGCAAATTGGGGGAGTGAGTATGTAGTTCTGCCAATTCCGTTCTGTCTGACATCGTATAATCATGATATGTGTATTACACAGTTTTCGAAAAAGATTATACCGGTTTTTCTTTCTTTCAGTGTGGTTGCAGATCATTTGTCAGATGCAGATGTTGAATACCTGAAACAGTTTGAACCTATAGGATGTAGGGACCAGTATACAATGGAACTGTTGAGGAAGTACAGTATAATATCATATCTTAATGGTTGTATGACACTAACGCTTCCAAGACGACCATTAGAAGGGGTGTATAACAAGATTTTTTGTGTGGATCTTCCTGATGCATTTATGAAGTATCTGCCAGATGAAATAAGAGATAATGCTATATTTACTTCACACCATATATTATCTACAGATTGCCCGAATGGTGAAGAAGAAAAAGCAAGAGAAGTATATGGAGAATATAGAGACAGTGCGAAGCTGATAGTTACTACATTAATGCATGCAACACTGCCTAGTATTGCAATGGGAATCCCGGTTGTTCTGGTAAGAAGTCATCCATCGTTCAGACTGTCGATTTTTGATCGGTATACTCATATTTATTATCCTGATGAGTTTGATAGAATAAACTGGAATCCGAAGGTAGTTGAATATGAGGATTTCAAAAGTAAGTTATTGGAAAATGCGGCATCACAAGTGATGAGCGCTTATAATAAATACAACACCGTATTTGATATAAGTTCTTGTTATGAAAAAGAGGATTATGATAGAAGTTACAACGCATTTGAATCTATGCGGAAAACAGTTCAGCATATTAAGGACAAATATTCACCAAATGAGGCTTTTCACTATTCTTTATGGTGTGTAACACAGACAGCAGACAGACTATATTATTTTATAAAAGAAAATTATCAAAACGCCACTCTTGATGGAGTGGTGGATTCATATAGGAATGTTGATTTTCATGGTAAAAAATCACAAAAGATGGAGTGGCTAAAAGACCACACAGATGCGGAATGCTTTGTCTGCACCATATCCGCTATTCCCGAAGCTAAAAGGTATTTCAGAGAACTGAAAACTGATAATTACTTTTTGTGCTGGGATTATGATTATACATGGTAACATTTGATTATTGGTGAAAAAGATAAGAAAATTATGGATTTACAGAAAAATATTTATGCAAATGACAGAACGGTTCTTATGGATGCGGTTCCATTGGAGATGCCTTTATGTATAAGCATTGAACCGTCCAATATATGTAATTTCAAGTGCAGGATGTGTTTTCATGGGAATAATGAGACGGCGGATGAAGCAAAGCCGCTTCAGAATATGCCATCAGAAATATTTGAGAAAACACTATCTGATATTAAGGACTGGGTTCGGAAATCAGGGAAGAGGATCAAGCTGATGAAGCTGTATTCACTTGGCGAGCCTCTTCTTCATCCTGATGTATGTGAATGGGTCAGGAAGATTAAGAATGCAGGAATCTGTGACAGTCTTGAGATAACGACGAATGCTTCGCTTCTGACAGAGAGTGTTGCAGAAAAGCTTGTGGATTACGGACTTGATACTCTTCGCGTATCCGTGTATGGAGTGTCAGAGGATGAGCAGAAGAGGGTAACACAGTCAGCGGTATCTGCTGAAAGTATAAGAGATAATGTCATTTATCTACAGGAATACAAAAAGAAGACAGACCATAAAAATCCTGTAGTATATGCGAAAATGCTTGATACCCATACTGATGAGAATCAGAAATTCATTGATTGTTATACTGGTGTTGCGGATCATGTGGGGATTGATGAACCGTTTGAGCTTACCAGTGGTGATAATGATATTTTTGATAATTTATTTGGAGAGAATGAAGCGGGCGAGGCTCATAGTCAGTCACTTAACAGCAATTTTTTCAAAAAGAGAAGACCATGCAGATATCCTTTTACGCACCTTACCGTAAGAAGCGATGGAAAGGTTGTAGTGTGCTGTGCAGACTGGCTCAAAGAGACCTGCTATGGAAATGTGATGGATCATTCTCTTGATGAGCTGTGGAATTCCAGGTCGCTTTATGATTTCAGATGCAGGATGCTTAATTACCGCGGAGCAGATATTTCATGCTGCAGCGGATGCGAGATACCATATAGAGATACGCCGGAGGATGATCTGAGTGATTTTCCGGTGGAGAGACTTTCATACACAAATAATTTTTGAGGAAAACTAAATGAATTTCATCGATTTACAACAGGCCTTTAACGATGGCAGAATAGAAAAGAAGCTATACTGGCAGCTTATTCGTGAAAATTTCACTTCAGTGCTGGCACAGTTTCCGGAGGTAATAAGAAACGGGAAGGATATCAAGCGAATAAATATTGATACGAACGGATGCTATCTTGAAGATAATGAGGGTATGAAGATACCTTTTTTCTTTGACGAGACTGTCTGTAGGGCGGAAGCAGAGCTGTCATTCGGGGTAGATTATGAAAAAGAAGACATGAAGGTGGTGGCTGGATACCTTAATGCAACCGGGGCAGAATATGTCTTTGATATAGGTGCAAATGCCGGTCTGTACAGCCTCAGTCTGGATAAAATGACAAGCGGGATCAGCTATTATCTGTTCGAGCCGCTTCCAACTACATTTGAGAAGCTTGAGAAAACAATAGATCTGAATAATGCAGATACTGATCGTTTTCACCTGAATAACTGTGGGATGTCAGATAAAAGAGGAAGCTTTGATTTTTATCTGCCCGGAGCAAGTGAAGCAGCATCTCTCAGACCTGTCAATGATGAGTTCTATCTGAAGCAGAGTGAGGCCGATGGCAGTTATACCGGACAGAATGTGATGCAGAGGATTCCATGTCAGGTGACAACTGTTGACGATTATGTGAAAGAAAATGACATCAGTAAAATTGATTTCATAAAAATAGATGTTGAGGGTAACGAAAGGTTTGTGCTTGAAGGCGCACATGACACTCTGAACAGGTTGCATCCCTTTGTGTATTGTGAGCTTCTGAGAAAACACAGCAGGAGGTTCGGGTATCATCCGAACGATGTCATTGCCTACATGAAGGATCTCGGCTATGACTGTCTGACCATTCATGACGGGGAACTCACGGATATAAAGGAAATTACAGATGAAACTGTAGAGACCAATTTCTTCTTTGCTACAAAAGAGCAGAAAGAAGTCATACTGAGATGAATGATTTTCTACGCAGCAGGGTCATTCAGGAGGATATGCAGAATATCTATTCCAGAGATATCCCGACTGAGGAACTGTATGGTAAGTCAGTCCTTGTGACCGGTGCAACCGGGATGCTTGCAAGTTATCTGGTATATTATCTGATCTGGCTTAATGAAAAGCAGAGTGCTGATATCCGTATTATTGCTCTCGCAAGAAATGAGAAGAAGGTAGAAGAACGGTTCGGCATATACAGGGACAGGGACTATTTTGAGACGATAATATCGGATGTGTGTGATATTCCTAATATTAAGCGACAGGTTGATTACATCGTTCATGCAGCGAGTCTTGCGAGTCCGCAGTATTATACGAGGATTCCGGTTGAGGTTGCCTCTGCAAATGTTATTGGTACATATAATATGCTGAATCTGGCAGTGGAAAAGAAGGTAAAGGGATTTCTGTATTTTTCCAGTGGCGATATTTATGGAAGGATGCCTGATGATGCCGGTATTTTTTCTGAGGATCAGATGGGAACGATGAATCCGATGGATATCCATAGCTGCTATGGTGAGAGCAAGAGGATGGGAGAAACGTTCTGTAAATGCTTTGCGGTGGAGCATGGAATCAGGGCATGTGCAGTGCGTATTGGTCACACCTATGCTCCGACGATGGATATGGAGAACGATCCCCGGGTATTTGCCTCGTTTATGAAATGTGCGATCAAAAGGCAGGATATAGTGATGCTGAGTGATGGAAGTGCAAAGCGGCCGTTCTGCTATATAGCTGATGCAATTGCAGCCTTTATCATCCTGCTGGTAAAGGGAAATAAGGGTGAGGCGTATAATATGACGAATACTGATATGTTCATAAGTGTTTATGAGCTGGCCTGTACCATCGCTTCACTCGAGCCCGATACTCACCTTCAGGTAATAAGGAAAAAGCGGAGTGACGAGGATGCATATCTGGAGAACAGACTAAATCATGCGAACTGCCCTGGAAGTGAGAAGCTTAAAAGACTGGGGTGGAAATGTGAGTATGACGTTAGAAGAGGTTTTTCACAGGTACTTGCCTATTATAGAGAAAAGGAACAGATAAATGGCTGACAAACGCTTTCTTGCCGTCTGCGTGATGACATACAAGCATCCTGATACTGTTGACACTGTACTTGGGTACTGGGTGCAGCTGATAAAGGAGCTCGGATTTGACATATATTATTATGACTCAAGTCCTGATGATGAGACGGAGAAGATAGTAAAGAAGTATCAGCAGGAATCAGAGCATATTTTTTATATACGGATTCCGAGTGAGATGAGCCCTGATGATAAGTTCCTGCTTCCATATGACAGTAAGAATCTTCCGTATGAGTATTCATATCTGTGGCCGGTTAAGGACAGAATGGTTCCTGATCTGGCAATGACTGTTAATATTTATCAGAGGCTGCTTATCGGGTGTGATTTTCTTCTGGTGACTCCGCATTACTATGATGACATATATTTGTCTGTTCAGGAACCGGAGTCCGGAATGGGTGCAGGTGAATTCTATAGAGAATATGCGTGGGCAGCGACCGATCTGGTATCTGGAATTTATAATTACAATACCCTATTGAGTACTTTCAATGAAAATGAGATTAAAGAGAGGTACTTTATTAATGGACAGTGTTCCTTCCCGCATACTGCAGTAATTTTTCATTATCTGGCCATAATGAAAAATCCCTCTATATATGTGATCCATACCGGTAAGCATACTAATACAATTTTTTCAGCAGAAAGCATAAGTGGATGGAGAAAGGGCAGTATTGGTATAGATATTTTTGGGAATTTCTGGCCTCGATTAAATTACGCATTTCCGGATGTATATGATAAGTATAAGAAGGAAGCTATAAGAAGAGAGACTAATCTGAATGTACTCTTCGGATCAGTGGATGGACTTATCAGTCTTCATTTTGCTGATCCTGACAGTCATAAGTATTCTGATAAGATGCTGGAGCACTGGGAGGATTTCTCGGATGTACCGGTGGAGATCGCACGAGATATCTCAAATGGAAGCTTTGATTCGGCGTATGATAATTTTACAAATAAATTTGATGCATGCGTTAAGAGTGAAGATAATAAAGCATTAGCGATGCTTTGCCATACCAATATGTGGATAAAATATTATACTTCATTTTTTGATGATAGCAGGAATGCTAACATATTTGATGCGTCATTAGCATACTATGATGAGACGACAGGGGCACAGAAGGCATTATAACTGATCATATATAGTATTTACTATCCGTGACATATTGTAGAAGGTTTTACCATAGCTGTATGCATGCTCTGAATATTGCTTCAATTCATGCGACTGGCATAGGGTGATCAGACTTCTGGCAAATGCTTCATAATCATCTATTGGTGACACCAGACCGCATCTGCCATAATCTGTTATGTCAGATGATGCATCAATGTCTGTGATACATGTAGCAAGGCCTGCTGATACTGCATCAGCAGCAGCATTCGGAGTACCTCCTTCGAGCACAGATGTAAGAGCAAAAATTTTTGCACGGCGGTATTCTCTGGCAAGAGCTGTGCGGTCATTGATAGGACCGGTAAATACCACTTTTTCACGGAGATCGGGGAAGGCTGAAAAAATCTGATTTACGACTGGCATAAATGATTCTTCTACATTGCCAATAAGCTCAAGCTTCCATGATGGAAGAGATGGCGAAGCTATTGCGAAAGCAAGCAGGAGAATATCAGTGGCTTTCTGAATTGTTCCAAGTCTGCCGACTGTGATGATAATATTTTCACGTTTGTCAAAGTCAACATATTCATTAAACTTGGCGTTGAAATTGTATGAACCGTTCGGGATACACTTTATATCCCAAGGCAGTTCAGATGTCATGAGTTCGGCGGTTCTGGTGCATGAAGTCGCTAGAAGGTCAGTGTTATCCATATATGATACAATGGCACCATTAGTCCAGTCTATTTTTCTCATCCAACTGGTGTTCATATCAAGTCCACAATAGATTTTACCCCTAGGATTAAGAGTCTTGTAGATATATGGCAGGGTGAGATTGTCTGCATATACTCCACGCAGTATCAGAATGTCTATGTCATTGGCATAGTTTATTATGTACTGTTGCTTTGTCTCAACAGATCCGTCTGGAAGGAATTCGAATTTCTCACCGCTTACCAGATGGTAGTATGGGAAATATACAGACAGTATGTCTTCATCGCATGAATCATATATGCTTGGTGGTAGAGCATCCGCATCAGGTGTAGAGCACACCATTACTGAATCACAGGAATGCTCTCTATATAGCAGATATGGTATAAGCCCGCAGTCTTTTATCAGCTCTACATTACTCCACGGGCGTGAGTATGGAGCAATGGCAACTACTCTTTTTCTTTTCATAGTTAAGATTCTGATTGACAATCAATAATCATGTAAAAAACATCCCCATCAGTTCTTTTTATGTCTATAAACTACCACAGAAATCCCCTTTTTTCAACTGAAAACTTGACATAAGATAATAAAATGGCATAATTAAATTACCCGACAGGTAATGCTGAGCGGTTAGAGGATATGATAGTGCATAGCTCATTCCATTTTCATAGTCTGACAGACAATGGAAAGAAGGATTGCCTTAGTTCCATATCAATAAGGAAATTTGCAAAGAGTATAAATCGGGATCCTGGTATTGTTCCTGGGCGACTGGAAAGTGATGACATTGTCGGGAAGAATGATGCTTCCATGAACTCTCTGAGGCATAAGTATCGGGTAAAAGTGTTTTATAAAGAGCACAGGATTCAGTAAGTGATATATGAGTAATCAGATAAAAGTCACCGTCATCATCCCCTGCTTCAACGCTTCTTCCACGCTTCCGCGTCTTCTCGGGAATCTGCTGAATCAGACCCTTGACGGAATGGAAATAATACTCGTGGATGATTGCAGCTCTGACAACACAGTACAGGTGATGCAGGATGCGAGGGCGCAGTTTGGCGACAGGGTAATCATTTTACAGAACGAGAAGAATTCTGGCCCAGGTGTGTCACGCAATCGCGGTATTGAACAGGCGCATGGTGAGTATATAGGATTCGTAGATGCTGATGACATCGTGGATGTGACTATGTATGAGAAGCTATATGATGCTGCCGTGAAGGAAGATGCGGATATTGCCGACTGTGCCTATATGAAGGATGAGAAGGAAGGCCCGCTGCTGCAGTTCTCTAAAGAGTTCTGCGGAAATCTGACCTGGGGTAGGAAGTCGGGACTTATTTCTCTGGGTGGATATCATGCGACGAAGATATTCCGCAGGGAACTGCTCCTTGATCATGACATACGCTTTTCGGACGGATACCAGCTCGAGGATCTGACTTTTCTTGCAGAGTCGATATATTTTGCAGAAAAGGCTGTAGGCCTTCCGGAGCTTCTGTATATTTATACGCAGAGCGATTCTTCTCTTTCACATATCAGGAAGCCGTACACCTATATACAGTCGGTCGCAGCGGCTATGGCTTTTCTTTTTGAAAAAATGAGTCCGCTCCCACACTACGACAAGGTACAGGAAGCAATCGAATACATAGAGACAGAGATCTGCAAGGATGCGCTTTTCATGGCCCAGACACTCGATCCGCCGGTTGACGCACAAATGAGGCAGTTGCTGCTGTCGATTCATTCGGCTATAGTGCGGATACCATTCGCAGAAAATCGCTATATCCGTGCGAAGATCCCAGCCGATGAGATAGCGGTCTTCGCTTATTGATTTTTAATATTTACCGATATAAAATTGGTCTTATGTCAAGATTTAGTACAAGTTAAAATGAGAAATGTTCCACTTTAACTTGCTACTTTTGCGTTTTTATCTACTACTTCAGCATACATACGTTCGTATTCGTTGGGAGACATAAAATTATCATGGCTATGAATCCGGACAGTATTGTAAAATGTTTCGATGTATTCCCATACCAGCGTGTATGCGGCATCGAAATTGGCGATACGGAATCGATTAAGCCATTCACGCTTTATCAGAGAATGGAACGATTCTATACAGGCGTTATCGTATGGGTAGCCTTTATGCGAGTAGCTCCTCTGCATGTCCTCTGTGGCTTTTCTGTAGGCCTCGCTGACGTACTGGCTGCCTCTGTCGGAATTATGCCGAATTCGGGATAACAGTGACCAGAGGCCCCATTTCACATCCAAGGAATTTACAGAGTATTGTGAAAGCGTAAATGTGACACAAAGTATGAGCAAAGCGGGATATCCGTATGATAGATAATGCTCCAATGGAGCGTTATTTCAATACATTGAAGAACGAGCTCATTTATAGCCATAATTACAAAGATGAAGACGAGCTATATGAGGCTGTGGATAACTTTGCATATGTGACCTATAATCATGAGAGGCCGCATACATATGATAACGGCAGGACTCCCTTTGAGGCAAGATATAATGCGGCATGAGAAGTGCTATTACATGGTAAAAGCCTTTGATTCCTTAAGTGTCTGATAGTCGTGGAAGCGATGCATGTCAACGGTTTCCATGAAATGGAGCAAAACTCCATTGATATACATCATGCCACGACTAGAATCCAGGAAAGGAATCAATGAACTTAAAAGATTTAAAGTCCTTAGACAGAGTATTTGATGTATCTGTTTAAGAACAATATTTTAGCCATATTTGTTACAAAAATGCTTGACCACGACAGGGAGAGCTTATGAGCTATCGTCATCATGGCTTCTGGCAGTGCATGGATAATATCTTTAAGAAAAATAAGCTTGAGGAGCTGTGGCAGGGTGGAAAAGCTCCATGGAAGATATGGTAGAAATATGAATAAAGAAATAAAGACCGATAAGGGAAGCAGGCTTGCTTCTTTGCTGACCACCTGATAAAAAATGCTTTATATCCTGGATATAGTCATCGTAGCTTTTCACATAAACCATATGTATTCATAATGGCACCGTATCCATCTTCATATTATCTGAGTTGTGTAAAGCATACTGATGTGATATAACAGAGACGTAGCTATATATCGATCTGACATGGAGGGTTTCATGACTAATCGAAGGAAGATTGTTCTAGGTACGGTGCTTTTTTTTACACTGATATGCACGCAGCTCGTATATCCGCAGACTGCACAGGCTAAGGTCAAGCTCTCCCCAAAATCTATAACTATGCTTGTGGGTAATACCAAATGGCTTGATCTGAGTGGCTATGACTACGGCAGGTAAACGTCAAATAATTCGCCACTTGGCGCAATAAGAAAACCGCTGATCTTTTATCAGCGGTTGTTTTTGTAACAGTTCTGTGGCAACTGATCCGACCACGGTAACAGTGGCTTTAGTTTTTCTT